>CESG01029848.1_pt1 | contig 129193 bp, 117 predicted proteins | sample 531121 | NCBI WGS metagenome assembly CESG01 (sample SAMEA2621287, study PRJEB7988) | marine metagenome | biome: marine biome (ENVO:00000447); feature: mesopelagic zone (ENVO:00000213); material: "saline water (ENVO:00002010), including plankton (ENVO:xxxxxxxx)" | depth 800 m
ATATTGCCGGTGCCCTTGGTGTAGAGCGGGGGAGGGGACATGGCATTGCTTGGCGAGAAGGCGACACCCAGCGTCGAAATTACCGCATCGCAGCCTTCCATTGCATCAGCGAGATCGTCTTCGAGCACGTCTGCCTGGCGATAAGTCACACCTTCGAGGCGGTCCTCATCATCCGGCTGCGAGCGGTCGATAGCCACGACCTCGAGCCCGGCGCGCAAGGCATGTCTGACAACTTCGCGACCGGTTGCGCCGCTGGCGCCGAACACTGCAATCCGTTTCTGGCTCAAATTCGATACTCCCGCATCCCGTTTGCCGGGATAAATTGTTGCAATTGACCGTTTCCAAACCGCAATTCCGACCGCTATGTTCCCTCGCACGCGCAGGGAATTATCGAGTTTCAGGCTGCCTCGGCGGGGTCGATCCATTTATCCGGGAGTGATGCGAATGTTTGCCGGCAGTTATTGCGGAAGCCCACCGGGCCTCCACGAAATCGCCATGCGGTGGAATTTCGACCCGGCACTGATCGCTGTCCTGGCATGCGGGCTGGCCTTGGCGTTGCGGGCACGCAACCGGTTGGCAGCCTCCGGGGTCGCGCTGCTTGCGGTCGCTTTCGTTTCGCCGCTCTGTGCTGCGAGTGTTACGCTGTTTTCGGCCCGCTCGGTCCATCATCTTTTTCTGATCGCGGCTTCGCTGGCCTTTGCAATGGCGGTCCGTGACAGCGGCGCGTCGAACCGTATCGTGCGGGCGCTGTCCGGCCTTCACATCCCGGTTGGCGCTGCAACGATCGTCATGACCGTCGTGCTATGGGGCTGGCATGTGCCGGCGCTCTACGATGCTGCGCTCTCCAACATGCTGGTGTACTGGGCGATGCAGCTGTCGATCCTCGCGACGTCCTTCGCATTCTGGCATGCGGTTTGCCGGGCGGGCGCGGTGGGTGCAGTTGGCGGGCTGCTGGGCGGCATGGTGCAGATGGGTTTTCTGGGCGCACTGCTGACATTTGCGGCGCGGCCGTTCTATCTGGTCCATATCGTCGCTGCGCCATCATGGGGAATTTCGGCGCTGGCCGACCAGCAACTGTCCGGGCTCATCATGTGGGTCGGCGGGATGGCGCCTTTCGCGATCGGCGCAGCCGTGATCGCTCGTAAGGCGTGGCTGCGTCAGGACGACATCATGCCCGTCGCCGGCATTGTCCGGAACCCGGCCTGAGATGATTCTCTCCCTCGTCAAGGCGGTTCACATCGCCGCTCTCATCATATGGTGTGCAGGGCTGGTGGGTCTGCCGCTCATGCTCAGCAAGCACGAAATCGGGGAGGGTCAGGGCAGCTATGCCCAGCTGCGCCTGCTGACCCATCGCGCGTATTCCTATTTCGTGACTCCCGCTGCCATCATTGCCATTACCGCAGGGACCGCACTGATTTTCCTGGCTGGGGCCTTCACCCTGTGGATGTTCGTGAAGCTGCTGGTCGTCGGCGTTTTGGTCTCGCTACACGCTTGGATCGGGCATCTGGTGATCCTGATGAGCGAGAGGCGGGGCAGCTTCGTTCCGCGAAGTGCGCTGCCCACGCTCCTGCCGATCGTCGTCGCGATGGTGGCGATCCTGTTTCTGGTACTGGGCAAACCGACACTGGACAGCTTCGCCCCGGCCTGGCTGGACCACCCGCTCGGTCATGAACTCCCGGTCGACGAGACCCCGATTTGATATTCGAAAACAAGCTTGCCCCCGTGCCAGCCGGTGAACCCGGTGAAGGCGACGGCGAAGGCGGAGATCATGATGCCAAATGGCAGCACGGCCTGTTCGTACCCGAGCAGTCTGAAGCCCCAGTTCATTCCCAGAATGGACAGCAGCATCACAGCGATGATGAAATGCGTCCAGCTGGCGGCGCGCTGGCGGATACCGGGCACACTGAGCAGCTCGATCGTGCCGGTCACCCCGGCGAGAACGCCGAACAGAAACGCCATGCCGGCCGCCCACAACCCGGCGCGCGCCCAGAAAATGTCGCCGGTCCACCAATAGAATATGTCCGCACCAAGAACGCAGGCGGTCAGCGCAATCGGGAAAGCAACCAGCATCGCATGAATGGGATGACCGGCCAGAGCGATGCGCGATTCGAGGCGATGAAAATTGGGCTGCTGTTCGACCGGATCGACCAGCTCGTCGGGGTTCCCCTCGACCAGTTCCTTTTCGGCAACCTCTTCGTGCAACGTGTCGGTCAATGGCTTCATCCTCTGCGTAATCGGGTGCGTGCGGCGAGCGCGATGTCCGCGCTTGCCCCTCTTGCGGCCTGCAACGGGTCATTGTCCACAATCGATCCTGCCGGACCGTCCGCCTTGCGGGTGGCAGACCTGTGGTGGTGGATGCTTGGCGGGTCCCTGTTGTTGTCGGTCCTGGTCTTTACGCTTCTATTCATGGCCCTGTTCAGGCGCGGTGTCGCAGACCGCCAGAAGCCGGATCGAAAGGGTGTGTGGATCGGTTGGCTAGGCCTGGCCATGCCGATCGGCGTTCTTTCGGCCCTGCTCGTCTACGCCCTTTGGGTGGGCGAGCGCAGCCTGCCCACTGGCACCGCAGCAGTGCGGGTCGAGGCTACCGCCTACAATTACGGTTGGACATTCTGTTACGAAGACGGAAGCTGTTCGGAAGGGGTGATGCGCATTCCAGCCGAACGCCCGGTTGACATCGACATAACGGCCACCGACGTGATCCACAGCCTCTGGATACCCCGACTGGCAGGCAAGATGGATGCGATCCCCGGCCAGGTTAACCGCCTGAGGATCGAAGCCGAAGCGCCGGGGCGTTACGAGGCCGTCTGCGCGGAATATTGCGGCATAGGCCACGCCGATCATCGTTTTGTGGTCCAGGCGTACGCCATTGGCGATACGGCGGACGCATTGGAGGCGGCACGATGAAAGCAATCCAGCTCCACCGCGAACTGACGCGCATCTGGGAAGGCGAGCCGGGCTGGCGCGGCGTTCTCACCAGCGTCAGCCACACCGATCTGGGCAAGCGCTTCATCATTGCGGCAGCTGTTTTCTTTGGGATCGGGGGCGTGCTCGCCATGCTTATCCGGGCTCAACTTGCGACGCCCGAGAGCGCTTTCGCCGGGCCAGAGGTCTACGGACAGATCTTCACGATGCACGGAAGCATCATGATGTTCCTGTTCGCCATTCCCATGCTGGAAGGGTTGGCCATCTATCTGCTGCCCAAGATTCTGGGGGCGCGCGATCTCGCCTATCCGCGGCTGACTGCTCTTGGCTGGTGGTGTTACCTGTTCGGCGGTTCGATCATGATACTGGCGCTGCTGGGCGGCGTGGCGCCCGATGCGGGCTGGTTCCTCTATCCGCCGCTGTCGGGCAAGGAGTTTACGCCCGGCGTCAATTCGGATGTCTGGCTATTGGGCATTACCTTCGTCGAGATTTCGGCCATGTGCGCCGCGATCGAAATCGTGGTGACTATCCTGAAGTTCCGCGCAGCGAACATGTCGTTGACCAGAATGCCGATCATGGCGTGGTATCTTTTGGCAACGGCAGGAATGATGATCTTCGGCTTTCCGCCACTGATCCTCGGGTCGATCCTGCTGGAACTCGAACGCGCGTTCGGCTGGCCGTTCTTCCAGCCCGAACTCGGCGGATCGCCGCTCCTCTGGCAGCACCTGTTCTGGCTGTTCGGCCATCCGGAAGTCTATATCATCTTCCTGCCGGCGGCCGGTGCGCTGTCCACCATCATTCCGGTCATGGCACGCACACCGCTCATCGGGTACGGCGCGATCGTGACCGCGGTCATGGCGCTCGCCTTTCTCAGCTTCGGCTTGTGGGTCCACCACATGTTCACCACCGGCATTCCGCACATGGCGCTGGGCTTCTTCTCTGCCGCATCGGTCCTGGTGGCGATACCGACTGCCGTCCAGATATTCGCCTGGATCGGTACGATCTGGGCAGGGCGACCCAAATTCACACTGCCGATGTATTACATAGTCGGTTTTTTTATCGTCTTCGTGCTGGGCGGCCTGACTGGCGTGATGCTTGCGATCGTGCCCTTCGACCAGCAGGCACACGATACCGCTTTCGTAACCGCACACCTGCATTACGTGCTTGTCGGTGGGTTCGTATTCCCGATGCTGGCAGCGGCTTATTACTGGATGCCGCACGCTACAGGGCGGACGCGCGTGATGCGATTGGGCATAGCCGCCTTCTGGCTGATCTTCATCGGTTTCAACCTGACGTTTCTGCACATGCATCTGACGGGTCTGCTGGGTATGCCGCGTCGCATGTACACCTATCCTGCGGAAGCGGGATGGACCTGGCTCAACCTGATATCCTCCGTCGGCAGTTTCATGCAGGCCTTTGGTTTCGGGCTCTTCGCGATCGACATCGCATTGCAGCGCCGGGTCGGCAATCGGTCTCGGCGTGACCCGTGGAATGCCGAAACCCTGGAGTGGGCCATGCCTACCCCGCCGCCGCAGTATAATTTTGCCAGCCTGCCCACGGTAGACTGCCGCGAACCGCTTACCCGCGATCGCCTGCTGGGCGCGGGCCTCGCTGCCGGCAGGGGGGTGCTGGGCCGTACGATCGGCCACCGCCGAGAAACGCTTGCTGTGGACATGGTTACTGGCGCGCCGGAGCATGTTGCCATCCTGCCCGGGCCGAGCATCGTTCCTTTCCAGACCGCTCTGGTAATCGGCGGCTTCTTCCTGTCGATGCTGTTGAGCCTGTATTGGCTGGCGCCGGTTTTCATTTTCGGTACGGCGGTCATGGTCTGGCGCTGGACAGCGACGACTGGAACAACCGAGGACCACGGGCCTGTCGATACCGGACATGGTGATCGATTACCCACCAGTTTCGCGGTGCGCGGCAGCGTGGGCTACTGGGGCAGTGTGCTGGCAATCGCGGCGAGCGCAACGCTGTTCGCCTCGCTGGTGTTCGGCCATTTCTTCCTTTGGGTCGTTGCCCCCAACTGGCCTCCGCCCGGCGACTTCGGCGCATATTTCCTCGAACCTGCGCTGGTGACAGCAGGTGCACTCCTTGCTCTGGCCGCAGCGCGGGTCGGCGCGCGCGATTTTGCACGATCGAGAAATGGCGCCATGATATCTGCTTGTGGTCTCGCATTGGCCATTGCCGGTCTTCTCATCGGTGCAATTCGCCATTTGCCGGGCCCCGGCGAGCATTCGTTCGCCGCCGTGGGCTGGACACTGACAAGCTACGCCGTCTTCTCGGCAATTGTCGGGCTGCTCGCGCAGGTATTCGTAACCCGGCGGATCGCGAGCGGGCATACGACCCCCGACCGCCCCCATGAATTGCGCATCGCTGCGGTATGGAGTGATTACGGGGCCGCCGTCGCACTGGCTGTTACCTGGATACTGTCGCTGTCGAGTGCATCGCTATGACGGCGCTGATCCGCATGATCTCCGGCCTTGTATTGTGGAGCATCGCTTTCGCAGTGCTTTACGCACTGCAAGGGCTGGGCTGTGCACGAGGCTGGACCGATCCGGCCGTATTCGGCCTTACGCAGACGAAGGCGGTTCTGCTTGCGGTCTGGGCGGGGCTGGTCGCCTCACAGGTGGTGCTGCTGCTTTGGCTGATGCGACGGCGCGATACGCAGATGGAGCGCATCGGCATAGCGATCGGGTGGATCGGTCTCGGCGCTACCGTGATTACGGCACTGCCGATCCTGACAATATCGACCTGCTTCTAACGTACGCTCTTAGCGCGACGACTGGCGCGGTTCGCCAGCCGGTACAGCCGAACCGCCTTGCAATGCGACACGCCAAACGGTGTTTGAAACGTCATCCGCTATCAGCAATGCCCGGCGCTGCTCGTCGAACAGGACACCGACGGGGCGTCCGCGGGCGTGCCCATCCTTCAGGAAGCCGGTAGCAAGGTCGATAGGCTTGCCCGAGGGGCGCCCGTTTCGGAACGGCACGAAAGTAACCTTGTAACCCGACGGATCGCTGCGGTTCCAACTGCCATGTTCACCGACGAATGCGCCTTCGGAGAAGGGACCCCCAAGGCCCCCGTTCGTGGTGAAATCCAGGCCCAACGCGGCGACGTGCGAACCAAGAGCATAATCGGGCGCTATCGCCTTGCGCACCAGATCAGGCCGCTGCGGGCGAACGCGGGGATCAACATGTTGACCGTAATAGCTATAGGGCCAGCCATAGAAGGCGCCCTGGCGAACGGATGTAAGATAGTCGGGCACCAGCTGCGGCCCGAGTTCATCCCGTTCATTGACCACCGCCCACAATTGCTCGGTCCAGGGATTGATGGACAGGGCCGTCGGATTGCGGATGCCGGAGGCGAAGATGCGGTTGGCACCGGTCTGGCGGTCGATTTCCCAGATCACCGCGCGGTCTTCCTCCACATCCATGCCGCGCTCACCGACATTGCTGTTTGAGCCTATGCCGACATACAGCTTCGAGCCGTCCGGGCTGGCGGTCATGGCCTTGGTCCAGTGATGGTTGATCACCGATGGGAGCTTGGTCACCTCGGTGCCCGGGCCATCGATACGCGTAGCGCCTTCGGTGTAATCGAAACTGACCAGATTCCCCTGATTGGCGACGTAGATTTTCCCGTCGACGAAAGCCAATCCATATGGAGCATCGAGCCCGTCGATGAAGGTGGTTTGCAGATCGGTCTGACCATCGCCGTCACGGTCGCGCAGCAGGGTGATGCGGTTGCCGCCTTCGACCGAGCTTTTGCCGCGCTTCTTGATCATTCCGGCGATGACGTCCTTCGGACGGACGGCCGGGGCGTGTCCACCCGATCCTTCGGCAACCAGTATGTCGCCATTGGGCAGAAGCAGCATCTGCCGCGGGATTTTAAGGCCTTTCGCAATCGCAGTTACCGTGAAACCTTCGGGCACGGTCGGAAGTTCGCCGTCCCAGCCTTTGGGCGTGGGAATTTTCATGGCGGGCAAGAGCGTATCGCTTTGCTGAGGAAGGTCGGGCCGTTCGCCTGTCTGATCCAGATCGGGATCGCTTTGCGACTGGCACGCGGCGAGCGAAGCGGCGAGAGCGAGAAGGACGATCCGTTTCATGCCCGATACTCCTTAACCTGGGTTTGGCCATAGGCGAGGAAGGCTGCGACAAAGGCCAGGATCGTACAGAGGATCGAGAGGACAAGACCGAAGGTGCCGACCGAATGCCAGCCGTCACGCGCATGCTGGAAAGCGTTGAGGACGCCGGCAATGAACATCAGCGCGACCACGATCACATATGCCCACCCGCGCGGCCTAGTGCGGCCAAGGAACTGGCTGACAAGGGCCCAGGCAAGAACAAGTCCCGCAAATACATCGGCCCCGGCAATCAGCCAGGATGAAAAATTGGTCCACTGGATGACCGCCGTGTTGAGATAGGTGATGTCGGACAAGAGTGCGGCGGGGTATAGCGCGACGGGAAAAGCAAGCAGGATCGCATGTATCGGGTTGGTGAATGACCTGGTTCGAGCAAGCGTTTCAGCCATGTAAATTTCCTCCGATTGTCATGCACTCCTCAACGCTAACCCCCCGTGGGAAAAATGGTGCCGGTGCCTGCTGCATTTTAGTACCGCTGACGGAAGCTGTGTCTTGCTCGGTTCCCGTTCCCGCAAGCACGCCGGAGCCTGCTTTCTTTACGTTTTGTTAACCTCGATTTCCTAGCGAACGGGGCTCGAAGCATCGTGAAGAAGCGACGGCTACTCAGCTACTAGAATGTCCTTTTCTTGAAACTTACAGCGCAAAGATTGCGGATCGGGCTCGTCGGATGGGTCCTGGTCGCCTCATGTATCGGTACGCTGATCATTCTCGCCTTTCTGGCGATCTCGACAAATCGTGGTTTCGAGGAAAACGACCGGCTTCGCCATCTCGTAACCGACTCATATGACGCAAGGTCGGCGCTGCAGGAATTGATGACCCTGCATCAGGATATCGAGATAGGTCAGCGCGGTTATGCCATCACCGGTGATACCGCTTTCCTCGAACCATATCGTATTGCCGAAGCGCAAGTCGAAGGGCAGCTGAATGCAGTCGCCGCACGAACGAGCAAGATCGGCTCGACGCAGCTGGTCGCGCAGCTCAGGCAGGCGTCCCGTGACAAGCGAGACTTTGCCAAACGCACGATCGCCCTGGTCGCCGACGGTCGGCGCGGGGAAGCCCAGCGACTGATAGCGACCGGAGCCGGCAAAGTGCTGATGGACCGCGTTCGCGGATTGGTCGAAGAACTATCCGAAGTCGAACGGCTGATGCTGGATCGGAGCACCGCCAACGCCGAAACCGATCGGCAGAAGCTCCAAGGGCGGACGCTGGGGCTTGAAATCGGGCTGATCCTCTTGCTGACACTGGCCGGTCTGCTGGTCTTGCGCAGCCAGTTGAGCAGGCAATCGGCTCTGCGCCGGGCCAGCGATATGGCGGCGCGTCAGGAAGCGATTTTCGACAGCTCGATGGATGGCATGATCGTGCTCAACCCCAGCGGCAGTATCGAAAGCATAAATCCCGCTGCGGCATCCATGTTCGGCGCTAGCGCGAGTTCTCTCCTGCGGCGCGATATCGGCATCCTGTTCGAAGTCGCGCCAGATCGTGGACAGATCGAGACTTTCCTCGCCAGGCTCAAGGCCAAGCGTAGCGAGAACAAGGGCCGTATTCAGGAATTCTTCGGCCGACGCAGCGATGGGACGATTTTCCCGCTGGAAGTCTCGGTCAGCCCGGTCGATCTCGCCGACCGGACCAGCTTTGTAGCGGTCTTGCGCGACGTCAGCGAACGCCGCGAAGTCGAGCAGATGAAGAGCGAATTTGTCGCCACCGTCAGCCACGAGCTTCGTACACCGCTTACGTCGATTGCCGGCTCGCTCGGCCTGATAAATGGTGGCGCAGCGGGCGAGGTGTCGCCCAAAGTCGGGCGACTGATCGAAATTGCGCATAGTAACGCAGCCCGGCTTGTCAGGCTGATCAACGACATTCTCGATATCGAAAAGATCGAGGCGGGGCGGATGCAATTCGATATTCGGCCGCTCGCACTCGCACCATTGCTCGATGCGGCTGTGCATCAGGCGGCCGGCTTCGCTGGTCAATACGATATAGCGCTCCGTATAGAGCCGTTCCCGCCCGATGCCGGAGTGCTGGCCGACGAGGACCGCTTGATGCAGGTCATGACGAACTTGCTGTCGAACGCGATCAAGTTTTCGCGGCGGGGAGAAACGGTTACCGTGGCCGTACGTCCGCTCGATCGTCGATATCGTATCAGCGTGACCGATTGCGGTGAGGGGATTTCGGAAGTCTTTCGCGCGCGCATTTTCCAGAAATTTGCCCAGGCCGATGCGTCGGATTCCCGGCAGAAGGGCGGAACCGGGCTAGGGCTCAGCATCGTGAAGGAAATCGTTACACGCCTCGGCGGTTCGATCAGCTTCGATACTGTGGAAGGTAGGGGAACCGTCTTCCACGTCGACCTGCCCGCGGCCGAGCTCCATGGGCCGGTTGCGATCGAAGCACGACCGCAAGAGCGCCGCGACCCCGAACCATCGCTGCCGACGATTCTCCATGTCGACGATGATCCGGACATGCTCGCCGTCGTGGAAAGCGCCTTCGAAGGCAAGGCACTCCTTCATTCTACGCAGAGCATGTCTCAGGCGCGAGCGTTTATCCGTCGCAGTAAATATGATGCAGCAATTCTCGATGTCGGCATGCTCGATGGATGTGGCACGGACCTGGTCGCTCCACTGCGCGAGCGTACACCCACCGTGCCGATCATGCTGTTCACCGCACAGGAAGTCGAACCTGCAGCACGTAATGGTATCGATCTCGTCTTGGTAAAATCTCGCGCCAGTCTGGATACGCTGGTCGATCAAACCATCGACCTGATCGAGGCGCGCAAAAATAAGGGAATAGGCCCGTGACCAGCGAAATCCTCTACGTCGATGACGAGGCCGATATCCGCGAGATTGCAGAAATGGCCATTGGCTTGGACCCATCGTTGATCGTGCGCACTTGCGGATCAGGCCAGGAAGGTTTCGAGCAAGCCCGGCAGTCTCCGCCAGATCTGATGTTGCTCGATGTCATGATGCCCGGATTGGATGGACCAGGCGTGTTGAGCCTGTTGCAAGAGGATCCGGTTACCGCATCCGTGCCCGTTGTTTTTATCACCGCCCGCACGCAGGAGCAGGAGATCGCCCACCTAAAGCAACTCGGTGCGCGGGGCGTTATCGCCAAGCCATTCGATCCCATGACACTGGCCGAACAAGTGCGGAGCTTTCTCGATGGATGACATCGACGAACGCCTCGCGGCCTTTTCCAGGCTGTTCGCGGAGCAGGCCGGCACCAGTGCCGAAGCGATCGAAAGTGCGTCGAACACGGGCGATGTGCATAGGCTCCAGCACTTGTGTCACAGTCTGGCGGGGCGCGCGGGCATGTTCGGCGAAGCGGCGTTGGGCGAAGCTGCTAGCCGTATCGAGCAAGCGCTGGAAGCAGGGCAGTCGCCACAAAACCTGTCAGCTGCAATCGACGGGCTGACGGCCCAGCTCAGGGTGGTCCATGCACGAGTGCACCCGTAACGCAGCGGAGCTGAAGCGGGGTGGACCGGCGCTCGATGAGGGTGTTAGGCCTGTCGGCCCCCATGATTTGACCGGTGCAACAGAATGACCAAGGTACTCGTAGCCGACGACGATCCGTTGACAATGGCGGGCATCACGACACTGCTCGACAAAACCAATTTCACCGTGGTTGCGACGGTAAACACAGGCGCCGCGGTGCTGGATGCACTTCCCGGCGCGCGGCCCGAACTTCTGATCCTCGACAACGATATGCCCGAAAGAAGCGGGCTGGATGTTCTGCGCACGCTACGCAGCAAGGGCGACGATCGCCCGGTGGTTCTGCTCACCAGCCGGCTCAATGACGAGCTTGCCCGCGAGGCGGTGAAGTTGTCGGTCAACGGCATCGTCATCAAGTCCACGGCGCCACGCGACCTGCTGGTCTGCCTCGAAAGCGTCGTCCAGGGGCGCCGGTGGATCGATCAGGAAGTCATGCAGCGGGTGATGGAACAGGCCATGTCGCCCGATGCGCCGCGCGATCCCTTCGACGCGTTGAGCGCGCGGGAACGCGCTGTCGCATCGCTGGTCCAGCGCGGGCTACGCAACAAGGAAGTCGCCAGCGAACTGGGCCTCACCGAAGGGACGGTGAAGGTCCATCTTCACAAGGTTTTCGACAAGCTCGGCATCCGCGGACGAACCGAATTGATCCTCCTTGCACAAGAGCGTGGCGACTGAGGCTATATCGAAAGTAATAGGCGCTTTTCGCCGAAGGTGAGGGCGTTTGTCTCCGTCGGGTGAATGGCTCGTAATCAACCAATGACGCATCTGTCTGGCATATCGGCGACATGGGGTCGCCGGCTGCAACAGGCGGACAATGAAAACTCTTCACGCGCTCGGAATGGCGATGCTGGTTGCGATCTTCGCGATCGCCGGCCAGCCCGTGCGCGCGCAGACCACCGCCTATGCGGCCGGCCAGGGTGCGGTAAACAGCATCGAAGTGGGCGTAGAGGTTCGCGCCTCGGTCACCGGCCGCTGCGGTTTTGCAACGTCGGGCGCACCTTCGGGCACGATCGATCAGGCCGATTTCGATGTGAACGGCTTCAGCCGCGATTTCGCAATCCAGCTCAACTGCACGGGCGCCTCGCGCATTGCCGTGTCCTCGCTCAATGGCGGTATGGCCAGCCAGGGAGTGGGCGGCTCTGGATATCAGACCAAGGCACCTTACCGTGTGGCCCTCTATATGGTGGCCGACAACGGTACGAATGCTTCGGCCACCTGCGATGCGGCCACGCTGTCGGCGGGTGGCTCGTGCAGCTTTGCAGGAACCGCGACCGCAGCCCAGGGGCTCCGCCTTGCCGGAGCCTCGACGAAGGTAAACGGATCGTATCTTCGTGTCAGCGCACCGGCCTATACCGGAAGCGACACGCTCGTATCGGGCCGGTACGCCGACACGCTTTCGGTCACTGTCAGCGTGAGTCCCTAACGCCATGGTAACGAACAAGATTCGCCCTTTGTTAGAAACTCGCCTATACCTCCGACGGTGTGACGAAACTGCATGTAATCCGTTCGGCCAGAATTCGCGCGATTGCCGCGCAGTCGACATGTATTGCAGCTGTGTTCTGTTCAGTTCCATCGGCGGCACAAAGCGCGGCAGAAGTGGACATTACCGGTCACGTGGCGCCGCGCTGCTGGGTCTCCGATCCGAAGGCTGTGGTCGTGATGTCTACCCCAGCGGCCAACGCTCGCCGGGCGGTATGCAATCATTCCGTCGCTCGATCGGTGTCGGAAAACTGGACCGTCATGGCGAAGCTGCAGAGGCAGCCGCGCGGCCCGCTCAGGCCGATACCGGTTCAATCGGCAGAATTCTCTTCTCGCGCTGCACTGGAGATCATCGTATCGCCTCAGGTATGAGGCGTTGGACAGTAGGTTTTGCAGCCGCCGCCGCGGCTTTCGCGATAACATCGCCCGCACAGGCTCAATCGCAGATTTCGTCGGTTTGCGGCGTTACCGGTACGGCTACCGCACCGGCCAGCATCACTTATGATCCATTCTCGCCCGGCGGCCTTTCGGAAGTGACCATCCCGCTGATCCTGCGGCGCAATCGCGGTATCCTCCTCGGCCGCACGGATGAGGTCAGTCTCGTCATTGTCGCTCCTACCGGCTCGCCGCCGCTCGACGTGACCTATCGCGGTTTCCGGGTGATTTATCCCGAAGGATCGACGGCGGGTCGTCCCCGCTCGCTGGATTCGCGCGACAACGGTGCCGGGTCGGCGGGTGAAATACGCTATGACTTCGGCGGCATTTTTAGCTCGGATTTGTCCAATCCGCTCAACCTGCGCGTGACCGTGCCGCCTGGTACCGATCTGTCGGCCGGCGAACCTATTGTCCTCGACCTGCTTTACATCTGTTCCGGCATCGGCGGACTGGCGAGCTTACCAGTTCCCGTTCGCGAACCGGGCACCATTCGGATCAACGTCAACACGGTTAGCGCGCTTCAGGCTTATTATGCCGGTTCCCCGCTCGACTTCGGCGAAATCGGTGATGCCAGCACCACGGCGGTACTGGCCGCGCCCGAACGTTACACGACGCCTGCAGGAAATTCGCTGCGCGTGCGCAGCTCCGGCCCGTTCGAGGTGAGGATGCGCTCGCAGAACGATTTCCGCCTTACCTATCCGGGCGGCAACCTCGGCGATGCGTCGCAGGCGATCCGCTACAGTGCGCGCTTTTTGGGGCAGGAGGTGACCTCCAATGCCTCTTTCGGAACGCGGACCTGTGCACGTGCGGGCATGGACGGAAGCGCAGGGGTTCTGCCATTGCGCGCCACATTGAAGGAAGGCGGGGCGGCCAAGACGCCGGCCCCCAACTACAGTGACGTGATCAGCATCACTTTCACGCCGGTGGTCACGGCTGCGTCCGCCAGCAATTGCGCCGGGCTCTGACCGCCCGCAACCTATACCCAAGGGTATAGCGAATAACGCTCAAAGTTAGCGCCGTTTTCGCCACCCGCTAAATGGGGCGACCGGCGATTCCCGGCTATTTCCAACTCATCGGGGTGATGAGCCCCTCTGAAATTCAGATTGGAGATACGAAATGAAAAAGTTGGTTCTTTCCGTCCTGGTTCTCGGTTCGGCACTCGGCGCTACCCCTGCTTTCGCCCAGGCAACCGGATCGGTTGACGTCACGGGCTCGGTTGCAGCACGCTGCCTCGCCGTTTCGCCCATCAGCGGCAACATCACCCTTGGCGAACTTGCGAAGACCGACGGCACTGTCGACCCGAGCTTTGCCGGCAACACCGGCGGCCTTACCCGCAACTTCACCGTGAAGTGCAATGGCTCCAACCCGAAAATCTCGGTCGATGCCAAGCCGCTGATCAATGCCGCTGCAACGAACGTACCTGCGGGCTACACCAACACCGTCCACTACACCGCGACGCTGGTTGCCACCGGTGCCAAGGGCGGAACCACTCCGGTTGCCGACCAGTCTCTGACCGCAGGCGCCACCTCGGCCCAGGTCGGTGACCGTCTGGCCGCCACCTCCAACAATATTACGCTGACGATCGGCAGCGGGCTTACTGCGGATCCGGCTGCGATCCTCGACGCCGGCACCTATGCCGGTAAGGTGGAAGTCACCATCGCACCGACCGCCTGACAGGGGGGGTTCCGGCAGGCGCGGGGGCAGCCTGCCGGAAATTTTTGGAATTCTTCATGGTCACACATAATCCGGCCGATCTCGCGAACGAACTGCGCTTAAGGGCGCAGGATGCCGAGGGCGACGAGCGTAACGAGCTGCTGTACCTCGCGATCGAATATGAACGCATGGCGCAGGAAACCGGTCTGGCAGCGCGCCCCGAATGGCGCGGAGTTGCCATTCCGAAGTAAGTGCTGCCGCAGGGAAACACCCTTGGGCCTATCCGGCGGTTCGCGGCAATTCGTCCTTGGCGAACCGGGGTGGGTCGGTCCATGGTCGCCCGATAAGACTGTCTCGCAAGGAGTATCCATTGCAGTCACTTAGAAAAATTGCGGTCGCACTGCTGGTTACGGTTCTTGGGGTAGTCGGCTCTGTCGCCGCCTATGCGATGATCGTCCAGCCCGTAGTCATCGACTTGACGACAGCCGGCCGCGGTATGAGCGATGTCGTGACTGTCGAAAATACCTTCGACAAACCGCTGCCGGTTGAAATGCGGATCGAGGCGCTGGAACTGAACAGCGACGGCGTGACCCCGACCGGGGTCGATCCCGGCGAACTGGTGGCCTTTCCGCCCCAGGCGCTGATTCCTCCCGGCCAGCGGCAGAGCTTCCGCGTACAGTATGTCGGCGATCCCGACCTTGCGCGCAGCAAGCACTATTTCGTCACGGCCGCGCAGCTGCCGGTTGAAACCAGCGATACGACTTCGAACGTGCAGCTCCTGTACAATTTCCAGATCCTCGTCAGCGTCTCGCCCGATGGCGTGAAACCTTCCTTGTCGATCGCCTCTGCCGAGCCCGGCACCGATGCCGAGGGGCGACCAGCCCCTGTCATTACCGTAACCAATGATTCGGCTGCGCACGGCTATCTGTCGCGCGGAAGACTGCGGGTCGTCCAGACCGGCGCCGACGGCCGCGAGGTGTTCCGCAAGGAAATTTCAGGCCCGGAGCTGCAGCAGACGCTGGGCTATGGTCTGATTGGCGGGGGCCAGACACGGCGCCTGACGCTGCCTGTGGTCCTGCCGCAAACGGATGGGCGTGTCGAAGTGCAGTTCACGCCCGACAATTAAGGGCTCCAGGTTCGTATGAACCGCCAGATACTCGCTGCTTTCCTGCTTGCCGGTTGCCTCGTTCCCCATGTGGGGAATGCGCAGCCCGCTGCCCCGGTGCGCGCTCGCGTGGTGATCGATCCGGGCCCCGATGGCGATCAGGTCAATCCTACCGGGCGAACCTTCGTCCTGACGGCACCCCTGCTCGATGGCGAAACCTATATTGGCGACACGACCCTAACGCTCGAGCCGGGCGGCCAGGCAAGCTTCGCGGCAGAACGCCTGCTGGCGCTGCTGGAGCCGCGCATCGCACCGCAGCTCGTCGAACGGTTGCGCTCCCGGTTGGCCCAGCAGGGTCAGATAGGGCGATCCGATCTCGAAGCTGTCGGCATCGCGATCCGCTATGATCCGCAATCGCTGCAACTGATCCTTGATATCGCCCCTGCAAGCAGGGCGAGCCGGTCGCTGACGTTGGGCAACGAAGACGAGCGCGGGGTGGTCAACTATGTCGCGCCAGCCGATTTCAGTGCCTATCTCAACATACGCGGTTCGCTGGACTGGGTTCAGCAGGGTAGCGACGAAGGGCTGGCGCCGCCCATCACCTTTCTCGACGGAGCGGCGAGGCTGGGCGGCGTGGTGCTGGAAAGCGAAGCCAATTGGCAGGCCAGCGCGCCAGGGCCGGATTTTCAGCGCCGCGGAACGCGGCTGGTCTACGATGATCGCCGCAATCTCCTGCGCGCATCGGCCGGGGACTTGCGCACATTGGCCCGCGGATTTCAGGCGGCACCGGAGATCAGCGGTCTTTCGGTTTCGCGCTTTTACTCCCTCCTCGATCCGCAACGGATCATCCGTCCGCGCGGCAGCCGCAGTTTTCGTCTGGATCGTCGTTCACAAGTGGAAGTGCGGGTCAACGGACAGCTCGTTCGGCGGCTGGAACTCGATCCGGGCACGTTCGACCTGACCGATTTCCCTTTTGCCCAGGGCTCCAATGACGTCGAGCTGACCATAACCGATGATACCGGACGCAGCGAAACCGTCGATTTCGACATTTTCCTCGATCAGGCACAGCTTGCCGAAGGTCTTAGCGAATTCGGGCTTTATGCCGGCGTGCTCGCACCATTGGGTGGGCGCGGTCCCGTGTATAGCGACGACCTCGCCTTCAGCGGCTTCTATCGGCGCGGTATCAATGACCGGTTGACACTTGGCGCGAATGCGCAGGCAGATCCCGACGGTTGGATGGGCGGTGTCGAAGCGGTTGTTGCAACTCCAATCGGATCTCTCGGCGGGTTCGCTTCCGCCTCGCACAGCGAAGGCGCCGGCTCGGGTTGGGCATCGATCGTTACGTTTCAGCGGACTATCGCGCGCAATACTGCCGGCGGGGCTGACGTTCTGTCAGCCTCCATCGAAACACGAAGCCGGAACTTCTCCCCGATCGGTACCGGCTTGCCGTTCAATCCCTATCGCTACATCGCCGGGGCAAGCTACAGCGCCACGATCAGCGACACGGTCTATGCCGGCTTGGATGCGCGCTATTCGCGCGGCCGGGATGACGAACCCGATGTCGGCAGTCTGCGCGCCAGCGGTGGTTGGCAGATCTCGCCCCGGCTGAACCTGACTGGCGATTTCGGTTATGACCGGGTGGGCGGGCAAAACCGGCTCAGCGCGTTCTTCTCGCTCGTCTTCCGTTTCGATCGCAGTTCAAGCCTGCGCGCCGATTACGACAGCCGCGGCGACCGCAAACGCCTGACCTACCAGACGTACCACGGGACGGGGACTGGGGCCTATAATTTCAGCGCCGATATCGAACACAGCGACGTCGGCATAGTGACCGGCGCCAATGGCACGCTGTTCAGCAACCGGGCCGAGCTTGGCTTCAGTCATTTTGGCGCGTTCGAAGGCGATCTCGGCGGATCGACGAGCCAGAGGACATCCCTTCGGTTCGGCACTGCTCTGGCTGTCGCAGACGGTGCATTTTCGGTCGGACGGCCCATCCAGGAAAGTTTTGCCATCGTCAGTCCACATGCCTCGCTGCGTGGAACCGACATACTGATCGAACCGACCGGGCGCTCGGCCGCGGCAAACAGCGGCGCATTGGGTACCGCTCTCCAGCCCAGCCTGAGCAGCTATAGCGAACGTAACCTGCTGATAACTGCTCCCGATGCACCCCTGAACACGGATCTGGGTGAAGGCTCCTTCCGGCTCCTTCCACCCTATCGTGGAGGATACCGCCTGACTGTCGGCTCGGACTATATGGCGAGCGTGGTCGGGCGTTTGCTTAACGGCGATGGCGAACCGATTTCGCTTCTGTCTGGCGTCGCGATCGAGGAGGCCCATCCCGAACGGGAACCCGTTGCGCTATTCACCAACTCGGCCGGCCGTTTTGGTGCGACCGGCCTTGCTCCCGGCCGCTGGACGATCGTACTGAACGATGCCGACCAGACGACCTTTGCCTTCACTATCGCCGAAGACGTCGATCAGACGGTCGCGCTCGGCGATTTGGTCCCCGCCGAATAGGGTGGCACGGGAAACCGGTTAATGCTGCGCGGGCGTTTCCTAGGCGTTGCCACCACTGCGAAATGAATCGCAAGCTCCAATCAGGAGATGCCCGGCAGCGCCGCGGCCGCGATGACCCACAGGCCTATCGCAAGGAATAGCAGCGCCGCAATGATCCGTACCGCTTTCAGCGAGACGCGCTCTACGATGGCATTGCCGAAATAGACCGCCGGCACATTCGCCAGCATCATGCCGAGCGTCGTGCCCAGCGTTACCAGAAGGACGCTCTGGAACTGCGCCCCCAGGGCAATGGTGGCAACCTGCGTTTTGTCTCCGATTTCTACAATGAAGAACGCGATGGTGGTTGTCAGGAATGCCCCGAACCGCGGAGCCTTGGGTTGTTCATCGTCGTCCAGCTTGTCTGGCACAAGCGTCCACAGGGCCATGGCGATGAAGCTTGCTCCAACGGCATAGCGAAACCACGGACCTTCCAGCAGGCTGGCGACGGATTGGCCCACGAAAGCGGCAATGCCATGGTTTGCCAGGGTGGCGACCAGGATGCCGAAAACGATCGGCAGGGGTTTGCGAAATCGCGTTGCAAGCACGATGGCAAGGAGCATGGTCTTGTCGCCGATTTCGGCGAGCGCAACCACGGCGGTCGAAGTGAGAATGGCTTCCACAGGGTATCTCCGGGCCGGGCTTCAAGACTTCAACGACACCGGACCTTCCGCCCGGCCGGACGAAAGTCAGGTGCCATTGGTCTTGCCCGAACGGATGCTCGAACCCCTGCGCCACGACCTCTCGGCCGAGTATGTTGACGCGAGGGAACCGCACTGAATGCGGCGGGCTACTCCCCAGATGACGGCGGTTGGCTAGCAGCGACCCATCCGGCGCGCAAGGCCGGCCGGTACAGAGCTCGCATCATTACCGGCTTTCCTACTCGCTGCCCCACGTGCCAGCGTATTCTCCATGCCGATCCCACCCTGCCAGAATCGCAAAAAACCACCGCCGGATGAGGATTATCCGGCGGTGGTTTTTTTGCTCTTGGACTGTGTAACACCCGGTCCATGTCTCAGCTTTGCGGCTGCAAAGCTGAGCAGCCGGGCGTTCGAATCAGGCGTCTTCCTTCAGATACTTCTGGAAGCTTTTGCGCAGTTTCATCAGCTTGGGCGGGATAACTGCAAGGCAGTACGGGTTCCGCTGGCCTTCGCCATCCCAGTATTCCTGATGGTAATCCTCCGCCGGGTACCATTCGCCGCTCTCGATGGTGGTGACGGCCTCCTGCCCCTCGTGTTCGTCGTTCCAACGCGCAATGGCGGCCCTGGCTTCTTCTTCCTGCCCTTCGAGCGGGAAGATCGCACTGCGATACTGGGTGCCGACATCGTTGCCCTGCCGGTTAAGCTGGGTCGGATCATGCGTACCCAGAAAGACGTCGTAAAGCTGGGCGAGTGTGATCTGCTCGTCATCGAATGTGACACGCACGCCTTCGGCATGGCCGGTATTGCCCGTGCAGACCTCCTTGTAAGTCGGGTTCGCCTGGTGCCCGCCGATATAGCCGCTCTCTACTTCGCTGACGCCGATCACGTCTTTCATCACCGCTTCAGTGCACCAGAAGCACCCGCCGGCAATGATCGCCTGCTGTTCTGCCATGTCATCAAACTCCTTGTTAGATACCAAGATAGGAATCCGTCCCGCGCTTGTCATCGTGCAGTTGCACGTGCAGGACATCACCGATCCATTCGAGGGAGAGATCAGATGCGTTACCTGCTCGCCGCCACAGCGCTGGCATTCGGCGTTCCTGCCGTTGCCGACGATCAGAAATTGCCCGATCCCGCGGCCTTCGCAGCGACTCATGCCGAAGCGATATCCGGCGCGATCAATCATCCCAGCCGCGCCGAAGATCGCGCGCGTGATCAGTATCGTCACCCTTCCGAAACCCTCGCATTCTTCCGCGTCGCCCCGGACATGAAAGTCGGTGAATATGCGCCCGGCGGCGGCTGGTACACGCGCGTGCTCGGGCATTATCTGGGCGGTGAGGGGCAGCTAGTCGGATTGTATTACGATCCCACCAGCGGTCCCTTCGACGCCGAAGCGCAGCAGCGCATCCGTGCCGGGGCCGCCGGTTTTCCTGCCGAAGCTGCCGAATTCACCGGGCTTCCGGCTGAACATTTCTCGGCCATGACGCTCGATGCCGTGCCGGAAGGCGAAGCGGGCACGTTCGATCGCATCCTCGTCATTCGCATGCTCCACAACATGATGCGCTGGAACAATGCCGACAGCGAAATCAAGACCATGCGCGGCCTGCTCAAGCCGGGCGGGATGCTTGGCATTGTCCAGCATCGCGCGCCCGAAGATGCCAGCGCCGACTATGCCAACGGCTCGAAAGGCTATCTGCGACAGGACGATGTCGTGGGCTTCGTGGAGGCCCTTGGCTTCGAATTCCTCGGCAGCAGCGAGGTGAACGCCAATCCACGCGATCCGGCGAATTGGGAAGACGGCGTATGGATGATGCCGCCAAGCCTCGGGGGCGATGATGCGATGGACGCGCAAACCCGCGATCTGGGCGAAAGCGATCGCATGACGCTGCTGTTCCGCAAGCGGGACTGATCATTGCCTGACGCGCGACGGTTGCTTATCTGGCGCCCATGAGAGAACTGACCGTCGCCGTCCTGCAATTGCCGCTCGCCCGCCCCGACGCGGCAGACAATATCGCCGCCGTCTCGAAGCTGGTGGAAGACGCCGCGGCCAAGGGCGCACAGATCATCCTGCCGCCCGAACTTTTCGCGGGGGAATATTTCTGCCGGGAGGAGGAGGAGGACCTCTTTGCTCTTGCTCACCCGACCGGCGAAAGCCCCAGCGTCATTGCCATGCAGGAAATCGCCGCAAGATTAAAGGTGGCCATTCCAACAAGCTTCTTCGAACGTGACGGCCAGCATTACTACAACACGCTCGCCATGATCGGCCCGGATGGCGAAATCATGGGGACTTATCGCAAAAGCCATATTCCCGATGGACCGGGCTACGAAGAGAAATACTACTTCCGCCCCGGCAACGACGGGTTCAAGGTATGGGATGTGTTCGGCGCGCGTATCGGCATCGGCATCTGCTGGGATCAATGGTATCCCGAATGTGCTCGCGTCATGGCGCTGAAGGGGGCCGAAGTGCTGTTTTATCCGACTGCCATCGGCTCAGAACCTTACGATGCAGATCTCGATACCAGCCGCATGTGGCGTCGTGCGATGATTGGTCATGCGGTGTCCAATTGCATGCCCGTCTGCGCGGCCAATCGTATCGGACACGAAGGTCCCGCGGATCGTCAGCAGAGCTTCTATGGCCACAGTTTCATCAGCGATGAATGGGGCGATCTGGTCGAGGAATTCGGCGGTTCGTCACATGGTGTCCTCGTCGCAACGCTCGACCTCGACCGCGCACGAAAACATCGTGCGGGCATGGGCTTCTTTCGCGATCGACGTCCCCAGCTTTACGGGCGCATCTGCGAGGATATTTGAAGGCGGGCCGTACGCCCCCGCGCTATCTGCCTGCCAGTTCCTTGAGTATGATCGTCCAGTGATCGAGGCCCAAATAGAACGCATCGACATTCGCCCGTTCGTTGAGGCCATGTGCATACATGTCCTGCGAACGGCTGGCGCCTCCGCTTACGGCGACCGTATCGTAGCCTAGCGTGCGGTAATGCATCCCGTCGGTACCGCCCGATTCCATATAGGGAATGATGGGTATGTCCTTGCCGTATCGTGCGGCGAGGCTTTTCGCGACCGCTGCCCGGACATCGTCCCGGAGAACAGAGACGGGGCTTTCCGTCACCTCTGCCATCAGCTTGAACGAAACATTGTCGTTGCCGATGACGCGGGCCAGTTCGGCCTGGGTATTCTCCACCCCGATGCCGGGGAAAATGCGGCAGTTCACGGTCGCCGTCGCGCTCTGCGGCAACGCATTTTCCGCATGCCCGGCGCGGAGCATCGTCGCAACGCATGTCGTGCCGAGCGTGCCCACCGTCTCGGCGTTCGACTGAAGCGTGGCGACGGCTGCCGGATCTTCAGGGTTTTCCGCAAAGGCCCGCATGGCATTGCCCAGTTCGCCCGGCACGCTCTGGCCAAGGGCTGCAAAATAGCTTCGTGTCAGCGGTGTCGCCTGAACTGCGAATTTGTGATCGGCCAATTTCAGAAGCGCTGCCGACAGTTCATAGATGGCATTGTCGGAGCGCGGCCGCGAAGAGTGGCCGCCTGGATTGGTCACGGTAAGCTCGAACGTCGCAAACGTTTTTTCTGCAGCCTGAACACGCATGGCCAGCGGCTTGAACTCGTCGTCCAGCGCCGTTCCGCCGGCATCGGAATTCAGCACGAAAGCAGGGTCGACGTTCTCTGCGATCCACTTCGCCTGTGCGCGGGTGGAAACCATGCCGGTTTCCTCATCACCAGAGAAAGCCAGGTAGAGATCCCGGTTGGGCGTCCAACCTTCATTTTTCAGCCGTATGAAAGTGCCTACGAGATTGGCGACGCCATACTTGTTGTCCATCGTTCCGCGCCCGAAGAAATAACCGTCTTCTTCGGTCAGAGTGAAGGGATCGCGATCCCAATCCTCCGGCAGAGCATCCACCACGTCCATGTGAGCCAGCATCACGATCGGCTTGTCGCCCGATGATCCGTCACCGCGATATCGCACGATAAGCCCCTGCGTCGGTTCGCCGTCGCTGTCGTAGTCAGTGACCATCAGGTCTTCCTGCGCGAAGCCAGCGTCGGACAGACGCTTCGTGAGGTACGCGACCATGTCATTCACCTGCTGATGACCGCGCGCCGTACGAAAGCCTATTATGTCGCGATAGATGTCATGGACCATCTGCTGGTGATCGGTCAGTTGACGCGTTTCGGTATCCTGAGCCACAATTGGGCCCGCCGAAGCCAGCGCGCCCGCCAGAAGAAATGCCTTTACCCTCATCGCCTGCCCCTCCAGTTGGCTATCACGCGACGGGACGCTAGGACGGAGCCTTCATGGAGGCAAGCAAGCATCGCTACCTGATTGCATTGGGGTCGAACCGGCGCGCACCCCAGATCGGTGCCCCTCGCGCTGTGCTTGATGCGGCGGTGGCAGAACTGGCCGAGGAAGGCTGGGAAGTTGAAGCCGTCTCGTCTTGGGTGGACAGCGCGCCCATCGGCCCTTCGCAGCGGCAATATGCCAATGGCGCTGTCGTGATCAGTGGCGATCTCGATCCCACCGAGACGCTGGAACACCTTCAATCAATCGAGGAAAAGTTCGGACGCGAGCGGCGCGGGCAGAGGTGGCGAGCGCGCACACTTGATCTCGACATCGTTCTTTGGAGTGGCGGGGCTTGGCATTCGACAACTCTTTCGATCCCGCATCCCCTGTTTCGAGAACGTGAATTTGTGTTGCGCCCGGCGGCCGAAATTGCAGCGGATTGGCGAGACCCTGTCTCGGGCCACACCCTGCGTCAGCTCGCCAGACGAAGTTTCCGCTGACCTGCGCCAAATCTCGCATGACCCGCTTGACCGCCCGCAAAGGCGCCCCTAGGTGGCACGCCGTGGTCGGGCCGTTAGCTCAGTCGGTAGAGCAACTGACTTTTAATCAGTAGGTCGCTGGTTCGAACCCAGCACGGCTCACCACCACTATCCGCACCGAGGCCGGAGTGCCGGCACCAACTACCGGAGCCGACATTCCCATGAAAACCCGCGCCGCCGTCGCTTTCGCCCCCAAGCAACCACTCGAAATCGTCGAGTTAGACCTGGAGGGACCAAAGGCGGGCGAAGTGCTGGTCGAGATCATGGCTACCGGTCTCTGCCACACGGATGCGTATACGCTCGATGGATTGGACAGCGAGGGGATCTTTCCCAGTGTCCTGGGTCATGAGGGCGCAGGAATCGTGCGTGAAGTCGGCGCCGGCGTCACGAGCGTCTCGCCCGGCGACCACGTCATTCCGCTTTACACCCCCGAATGCCGCCAGTGCAAATCGTGCCTGAGCGGGAAGACGAACCTTTGCACCGCGATCAGGGCCACTCAGGGTAAGGGCCTGATGCCCGATGGTACGACGCGCTTTTCCTATAAGGGCGAGCCGATTTTCCATTATATGGGCTGCTCGACCTTCTCGAACTTCACTGTCCTGCCCGAAATTGCGGTCGCCAAGATTCGTGAGGACGCCCCCTTCAAGACGAGCTGCTATATCGGCTGCGGTGTCACAACGGGCGTCGGCGCAGTGACCAATACGGCCAAGGTCCAGGTTGGTGACAATGTTGTGGTCTTCGGCCTGGGCGGGATCGGTCTCAATGTCATTCAGGGTGCGCGGCTCGCCGGCGCCGGCATGATCATCGGCATCGACATCAATTCTGATCGCGAAGAATGGGGCCGCAAGTTCGGAATGACCCATTTCCTCAATACCAAGGGTATGAGCCGGGACGAAGTGGTGGCCAAGGTCGTCGAGATGACGGACGGAGGAGCCGATTACACCTTCGACTGTACGGGTAATACGGAGGTGATGCGCACGGCCCTGGAGGCTTGCCATCGCGGCTGGGGTACATCCATCGTCATTGGCGTTGCCGAAGCGGGCAAGGAAATCTCCACCCGGCCCTTCCAACTGGTGACCGGTCGCAACTGGCGCGGCACGGCGTTCGGCGGAGCCAAGGGCCGCACCGATGTTCCGAAAATCGTCGATTGGTACATGGACGGGAAGATCGAGATCGACCCGATGATCACTCACGTTCTCAGCCTAGAGGACATCAACAAGGGGTTTGACCTTATGCATGCAGGTGAAAGCATCCGCAGCGTGGTGGTGTTCTGATGGCCGGCAAGATCTATTCTGACGCCGCCGCGGCGCTCGACGGGGTGCTGCGCGACGACATGCTTATCGCAAGCGGTGGCTTTGGCCTCTGCGGAATTCCGGAGCGCCTGCTCACCGCTATTCGTGATAGCGGGGTCAAGGGGCTCACTTTCTGCAGCAACAACGCCGGCATCGACAATGAAGGCATCGGTATGCTGTTGCGCACCCAGCAGGTGAAGAAGATGATTTCTTCCTATGTTGGCGAGAACAAGGAATTCGAGCGGCAATTCCTTTCCGGCGAGCTGGAGGTCGAGTTCTGCCCGCAGGGCACGCTGGCCGAACGCATGCGGGCAGGTGGGGCGGGCATTCCCGGTTTCTACACCAAGACTGGCGTCGGCACACAGGTCGCTGAAGGCAAGGAGCACAAGGATTTCGACGGCGAAACCTATATCCTCGAACATGGGATTTTCGCCGACCTCGCAATCGTGAAGGCATGGAAGGCCGACGAAACGGGCAATCTCGTTTTCCGAAAGACCGCTCGTAACTTCAATCTCCCCGCCGCAACGTGCGGCAAGGTCTGCGTCGTCGAAGTCGAGGAAATCGTGCCGACCGGTAGCCTCGATCCCGACTGCATTCATTTGCCCGGGGTCTACGTCCAGCGCATGATCGTTGGGTCACCTTATGACAAGAAGATCGAATTTGTGACGACCCGCGAAAGGGAGGCCGCATAATGGGCTGGGATCGCAACCAGATGGCCGCCCGCGCGGCCAAGGAACTGGAAGACGGATATTACGTCAACCTCGGCATCGGTATCCCGACGCTGGTGGCCAACCACATTCCTGACGGCATGCATGTAACGCTGCAGAGCGAGAACGGCATGCTCGGCATCGGACCATTCCCTTACGCCGGTGAGGAAGATGCCGATCTGATCAATGCTGGTAAGCAGACCATCAGCGAACTTCCACATAGTGCCTATTTCGATAGTGCTGCCAGTTTTGCCATGATCCGCGGCGGGCACATCGATCTGACTGTGCTCGGTGCGATGGAAGTCGCTCAAAATGGCGATATCGCGAACTGGATGATCCCCGGCAAGATGATCAAGGGCATGGGCGGCGCGATGGATCTTGTGGCCGGCGTCAAGAAGATCATCGTTGTTATGGAGCACACCGCCAAGGACGGAAGCCCGAAGTTCATCTCCGAATGCACGCTGCCTCTGACAGGGCAGAACGTGGTCGACATGATCGTGACGGATCTCGCCGTATTCCAGCGGCCCGACCATGACAGCGCATTTCGTTTGATCGAACTGGCGCCGGGCGTGACCGCCGAAGAAGTAGCCGAAAAGACGACCGCGCAGTACGAAGTCGCTCTCTAGGGATGGCTACCGCATTGGAAACAGTCGAGGAGCACCGTAGCCACGGCGGCATTCAAGGCGTCTATCGCCACGCCTCTTCTAGTACCGGCACCGATATGACGTTCTCCGTGTTTGTACCCGAGCACGAAGAAGGCACGAAGCTGCCGGTCCTGTGGTTCCTTTCCGGGCTTACATGCACCCACGCCAACGTCACCGACAAGGGCGAGTTTCGTGCTGCATGCGCCGAGCACGGGATCATCTTTATTGCGCCAGACACCTCACCGCGCGGCGAGAACGTGCCCGATGATGAAGCATACGATTTCGGCCAAGGGGCCGGGTTTTATGTCGACGCTACGCAGGACCCGTGGGCGGAGCATTTCCGCATGCGCAGCTATATCGAAAAGGAACTGCCGGAGCTGCTTGGCGAGCACTTCCCCATCGATATGGAACGTCAGAGCATCACGGGCCATTCGATGGGTGGTCACGGCGCACTGACCGTCGCACTCCGCAACGCGGACCGCTTTCGTTCGGTCAGTGCATTCTCGCCGATCGCAAGTCCGCTTGCATGTCCGTGGGGAGAAAAGGCACTTGGCGGATATCTCGGGGCGGATCGCCAGGCTTGGCGTGATTATGACGCCTGCGCACTGATAGAAGACGGTGCGAGATTGCCTGCGCTCCTAGTGGATCAAGGCACGGCCGATGGCTTTCTCGAAGAGCAGCTCAAGACCGAACTGCTGATTGAAATCTGCGAAAAAGCCAGCATGCCCGCAGACATCCGGTTCCAGGATGGGTACGATCATTCGTACTACTTCATTTCGACATTCATGGCCGAACACGTGGCCTGGCATGCGCGACATTTGAAACAGAGCGGCGTCGAGTAGCACTCCCCACGGCATAAAAGCTCTGCCGCGCCCGATGACTGTGGCTTTGCGGGATTTCCCTGCTAGACATGGCGCGATGGGATCTGTGGGAGGCATCATCGGAACGTTTGGCGGCGCGGCTGCCCTGGCACTGTTCGCCTGTGCGTCACCTTCTCGTGCCCAAGAGGCTGGCGAAGATATCCCGGCCTACAGCACCGCAACCGATTTGCCCTCTCCTGTCGCCGACCCCCTCGATGTCGACTTCAGTTCGGACCCAATTCTGGCACTTGGCTCGTCCTCTGCCGATCCGGGGCAGTTTCGCCGCATCGTAGTCGCAGCCGTTGAACAAAACGCTTCCAGTCGTGAAGCCGATGCCAACGTCGCCGTGGCGGCTGCACAACTTGACGAGGCGGAAGCCGGCCGGTTGCCCACCGGGGATGTAACGGTAAGTTCCTACCGGACGATCGCTCGTAATTTCAGCGACGACCCTTTCAACATCATCGAACGCTCGCGCGCGACGCGCCGTACCGATGTATTGGGCGAGGTCGAGTACGTGCTGCTCGACTTCGGCGCGACTTACTACGGTATCGCTGCGGCCCAGGCCCGTCTCACTGCCACGGGACATGAGCGGGAAGCGGCAGTTTCTGGGACGATTACGCAGTTCGTGTCCGTCTGGTACGCCGTGTTCGCATATCAATCTCTGGTCAGACTTGGTGAGAGCTTCGTATCTTCGCAGGCCGACATACAGGATGCGGTCGAGCGCCGGATTGCACAGGGTGCATCCGCGCGCAGCGACCTTGCTCGCGTCGCTTCGCTAAGAGCGCAAGGCGAAATCCGTCTTGCGCAGTTTCGCCGCCAACTTGCGAGTGCGGAAGCGAGGTTCGAAGAACTCAGCGGAATCGCGCCGCCCGCGCGCCTTCTCCGGGCGCCGCAACTGGTCGATGGCATAATCAGCCGCGACTACGCTATCAACGCGGCCCAGGCGATACCCGAGGTGCGCAGTGCGGAAGCGCAGGCCAGGGCAGCTCAGTCGGAGGCGAAAGCGACCGAAGGTGCCAATCAACCGCGTGTGGCCGCACGTCTCGATGCCGGAAGGTACGGGGTTTACGAGAACGATGGCGATTACGACGTTCGCGGTAGCATCAACCTTCGCTACCGCTTGTTCGGCGGCGGAGGAAATGCGCGACTGAGTGCCGCTCGTGCACGGGCGGATGCAGCCGATGCCGCTGCAGATAGAGTGCGACAGGAGGCCGAACGCGACGCTGCAGTGACGTGGGCCGATGTGCGTGCGCTGGAAGACCAGCTGATCGCCCTAGATGCTGCCTATAAATCCTCGCGTCAGACGCGTGATGTCGTTGTCACGCGCTTCGGCGCGCTGCGCGGTTCGTTGTTCGATGTTACCGAAGCCGAAAGCGCATATCTTCAGGCCGCGGTGGCCTACATCGAGGGATTGTCCCAGCTCGATGCCGCTCGTTACCTGCTGCTTGCCCGTACCGGACGGTTGCTGGAAGCCTTCGACGTGGACGATTTGGAGAACGGGGTGATGGTTGATGGCTGACGAACCAATAGTACAGGTTCCCGGCAAGAGACTGGCCGACTGGCTCGCCGATCCGATCCGCGCCAACTGGCGTACATATTCCAAAGTCGCGTTGGCTGCGACTTTGATCAATCTGTTCGGTCTTGTCACAGCCCTCTTCACGATGACGGTTTATGACCGGGTTGTGCCGAACGCCGCGTTCTCCTCGTTGGCGGCATTGTCGATCGGTCTCGCCATCATTGTCATTTTCGACTTCGGCTTGAAGCTGCTGCGGGCGTATTTCGTCGATCACGCTGGCATGAATATCGACCGCGAAGTCGGCGAAAGGGTCTTTGGGCGCCTGATCGAAATGAGGCTCGAACTGCGTAAGGGGTCGACTGGCCAGCTTACCGGGCTCATGCGCGAGCTGGAAACGATGCGTGATTTCTTCGCATCTGCCACTTTGGCGGCAGTTGTCGATGTGCCTTTCATCATAATCACCCTGATCGTGGTGGCATTGATTGGGGGCTGGGTCGTCCTGGTACCGGCAATCATGGTGCCGATCGTCATTCTCGTCGGCCTCTCGGCTCAACCTGCGCTGCAGCGGCTTTCTGCCCGCGCCATGGAGGAAGGGCTGCAGAAGCAGTCGGTACTGGTCGAAACGGTCGGCAGTATCGAGGCGGTCAAGACTGCGGGTGCGCGCCATCTGTTCGAACAGCGCTGGAACCGGGCGGTCGATGGGCATGCGCACGTGTCTCTTAGGCAGCGTCTGATTGCCTCCGTCGGCACAACCTTCGCCACATCTGCGGCGACCATCAGCTATGCGGGGGTGGTAATAGTGGGCGTGTTCGCCGTGGCCGACAATCGGTTGACGCTGGGTGGTCTGATTGCCTGCTCGATACTCGCTGGAAGGGCGATCGCTCCGTTGACGCAGATATCGCAGCTTGTTTCGCGAATAACCGCAACGCGGACCGCGTATCGCCAGGTGCGTGAGCTTATGGAGCGTCCGCCAGAAGGGCCGGATACAAATCCTATCGAGCTGGCCAATCCGCTCGGCGCAATCGAATTGCGCAATGTCAGTTTCCAATATCCCGGTGCGGCAACAAAGGCGCTTGATGGAGTAAGCTTGGCGATAAAGCCGGGTGAACACGTGGCCCTCATCGGCCGCGTCGGCTCGGGCAAATCGACGCTCGCTCGGATGGTGCTCGGCCTTTATCCCCCGCAGGAAGGCATGGTCCTGCTCGACGGCTTGGATATCGCTCAGCTTGATCCCAATTCCCTGCGCAAATCGGTATCTTCCGTGCTGCAGGAACCGTCGCTGTTTTCAGGTACAATCCGGGAAAATATTGCCTTGGGCAGACCCAAGGTCGATGACGAAGAAATGCTGAGGTCCGCCAGAATTTCAGGAACGGATCTTTTCGCAAGTCGAATTCCCCGGGGATACGACATGAGGCTCGTCGACAGAGGGGAGGGATTGTCTGGTGGCCAGCGGCAATCGATCGCCATCGCCCGCGCTCTTGCTGGCAAGCCTCCCGTCCTGGTCATGGACGAGCCGACCAGTGCGATGGATGCCCAGACCGAAGCTGACCTGATAGACCGTTTGAAGGACGAACTTAAAGGTCGCACGTTGATCGCAGTCACCCATCGACAGCCGTTGCTGGCCCTTGTCGATCGAGTGATCATCGTCGCTGATGGCAAAATACGAGCCGACGGACCGCGCGACGAAGTGTTGGCTCAACTGGCTCAGGGAAATCAGCAAACTCGCGCCGTGGAGAAAAAATCGTGACTGCGCGTGCTGGCGAATCTGGCTCGACCCATTCACCCGCCCCTGATCACGAGGTCGACCGTCCGATCGAGCCAAGTGATCGGGAAACTGAAGAATTGCAGGGTATCGAGAAGATCATCGAGGGTCTCGAACCTTCGGTGGTTTCCCGTATCCTCTTTTGGGGAATTCTCGGCTTCTTCGCCCTCCTTTTTTTGTGGGCAGCGTTCGCCGAAATAGACCGCACCGTGCGCGGGCAGGGCAGGGTGATCTCTAGCAGCGAGCTGCAAGTCGTCTCCACTCTTGGGGGCGGTGTCGTCGAGGATATCTTCGTCAGGCAGGGACAATCGGTGTCTGCAGGGCAGGAACTGCTTCGTCTTGACCCAACGGAAAGCGAGGCAAATCTCGGCAGTACATCCGCCACGGCAACGGCGCTGGAAATGAAGGTCGCACGATTGCGCGCTGAAGTTTCTGGCGGGTCGCCTCGTTTTCCGGCGCCAGCGGACGAGGAAGCTGCGCGCCAGCGCGAGATCGAGCGTGCGTTGTTTGCATCCCGACAGGCCAATCTGGTCAGCGCCACCAGCGCAGCGCGCGCATCGGTCGCCAGTGCGCGCCAATCAGTTGCGGAAGCCGAACGACGCGCGGATTCCTTGGCCAGCGCCGGTCGTGCGGCCAGGGATGAGGCAGAGATGCTGCGGCCGCTGGTTGAAAGCGGCATCGAGCCCCGCCTCTCTCTTGTGCGGGCGGAGAGTCAGGCAACCAGCGCAGAAGCCGATTATTCCGGCGCTCTTGCTGCTATCGAACGGGCACGGGCCAATGTCGCTGAAGCCGAGGCCAATCTGGCGCGGACGCTGCAGGATTGGCGCTCACGCGCGGGCGACGAACTCGCTGCAGCACAGGCCGAATTGGGCGCGAACGAAGCTACTTTACCTGCTTTGGAGGAACGCCGCGAACGAACGGCGGTTCGCGCTCCCGTTGCCGGAACAGTAAACCGCGTTCTGGTTACCACACGTGGGAGTGCGGTCGGATCGGGGCAGGAATTAGTTGAGATCGCACCATCGGACGATGCGCTTCTGGTGGAAGTGCGGATCCGTCCGCAAGATATTGCTACTGTCTATATCGGCCAGCCAGCGAAGGTTGGTATCACGGCCTATGATCAAGCGGTGTACGGCAGTTTCGACGGAAAAGTGGAATCGATCTCGCCAGATTCGATCGTCGATGAAAGAGACGGCGGAATATATTATCTGGTCCGCGTGCGGACGCAGGCTGAGGAAATTGAAACAACCCGCGGAGACCTTAGAATCGGAACCGGCATGGTAGCCGATGTCAGCCTGCTCGGGGATAAGCGCACCGTGCTGGAGTACATCCTTACTCCGCTCAACCGCTTTTCCAGCAGAGTTTTCCGCGAATAGTGAAGTTCTCGGATAGCTTATCCCGCTTCAGGCGTTGAACGGGCATGATACTGGAAAACACGGTGCTGGATATCGCTGCGCGCGGCATCATTCTGTCTGCGGGAGCCATTGTTTGGGTCGTCATCCTGATCCGCATCAACGGTTTGCGATCCTTGTCCAAGATGACGAATTTCGATTTCGTCATGACAGTTGCCCTGGGCAGCTTGGTGGCTGGGGCGGCACAAGCCAGCAGTTGGAGCGGGTTCGCCCAGGCATCGGCCGGAATGCTCGGCCTGTTTCTGGTCCAGTTTATCGCTGCTTACATCCGCAAGACGTCGGATGTCGCAGAAGCAATCATGCAGAACGAGCCGGTCTTTCTGATGCGCAACGGCAAATTCCTGGAGGATGCGTTACGCAAAACCCGGGTGTCGAAAAGCGATCTTATCGCGAAACTGCGCGAGGCGAACGCGCTCGACCTTTCGTGCGTACGCGCCGTGGTTCTGGAAACCACGGGCGACGTTTCCGTACTGCACGGTGACGCTCTGGACGAAACCCTGATCGGGGATGTCCGGCGTCTCTAGCGCCGGTCCAGCCAGCGTGCAAAAGCCACGCCGCCCGTAATCAGAAACGGCACAAGCACGAAGCTGAGCGCCACCTTGGCGATGACTTGCCCGATGAGGAGATTGGTTATCTCGAATTGCCCGTAAAAGGCGAGCGTGATGAAGATGACCGAATCGATAGCTTGGCTGAGTGCGGAAGCAATTGCGCCGCGCATCATCAACGAGACGGTTGAGGTACTCTGCGATGAGCCGCGTAGACGCGAAAAAATCCAGACATTGAGTAGCAGCGATACGATGTAAGCTGCGGGCCCGGCCATCCATACGCGCCACAACGTAGCATGGACGCGCTCGAAAGCTGCGAGGTCCTCGCCGCGAAACTCGACCATCTCTACTGAAGCAGGAAGATTCAGTACCAGTTGCATCAGTAGCGAAGCGATGAGCAGTGGAATAAAACCCCACCAAACGATCCTGTTGGCAAGCTTTTCGCCGTACAGCTGGGCGATGGTGCTCGATATCACGACCAGCAGCAGAAAGGCGAAGATGCCGGATTCCACGGCCAGTTCGGTCGGCCACAGCTGAACCTGCTTGTACGCGAGCACGCCTGCCAAGACCGTCATTCCCCCGTAGATCAGAGTGTAAACGAACAGGCCGAGCGGCATGGCGGCAGTGGCAGGCCGGATTTCGTTGGCGGGTTCTGTCATGGATGGATCTCGTGGAATTCGGGGACGGCGTGGCCATCGGTGAGCAGTGAAAATTGACTAATGGGACGGTGCAAGCAAGACAGCGGCTAATTTCATCCGCAACTTGTAGCGTCCGAAGGGAAGCCGATGTCGCCCATCCTTATCAATATTATCGGCATTCTGGCGATTTTGCTGGTCGCATTCTTGCTGTCGACCGGCAAGCGGAGGATCAAACTCAGGGTCGTCGGTGCAGCCTTCGCGCTGCAGACTCTGATGGCTTTTCTCGTACTGGCCACGAGCGGCGGGCGTGCCGTGATCCAAGGCATGGCTAATGGGGTGGCCGCCCTCCTTTCCTATGCGGACCAGGGAACGCAGTTTCTTTTCGGCCCGAACGAGACAAATCCGTTGGCGAACACCTTTGCACTGGGCGCGTTGCCAGTGATCATCTTTTTCGCAGCCTTGGTCTCGATCCTCTATTATCTCGGCATCATGCAGCGTGTCGTGCGCTGGGTCGGCGGTGCAATCGGCTGGGTGACGGGGATATCGAAGGTCGAATCGCTAGGGGCCGCGGCGAATATTTTTGTCGGCCAATCCGAAAGCCCGCTTGTCGTGCGCCCGTACCTCGCTGCACTTGCGCCCTCTCGGCTGTTCACGCTCATGGCGGTGGGCATGGCCGGCGTTGCCGGCACGATCCTTGCCGCTTATGCCGGGCTGCTCGGCAATGCCTATCTGCCCTTTCTCCTGGCCGCCGCATTCATGTCTGCCCCTGGCGGCATATTGATGGCGAAGATAATCATGCCCGATGACGGCGAGCCGTCTCCCGAAGCGGAGGGTGAGTTGCCGTTGCCGCGTGGCCGGATCAGCGGCGAGGGACCTGCCGCGCTCACCGAGAGCGAGAGGGAAGTGGAGATCGCAGAGACCTTCGAGGAGGGCGAGCGTCCGGCCAATGTCATCGAAGCCGCCGCGCAGGGCGCGCAAACCGGCGTCAAGCTTGCGGTCGCCGTTGGCGCGATGGTCCTTGCATTCGTCGCGCTGGTAGCCTTGGCCAATGGTCTTCTGGCGGGCGTTGGCGGATGGTTCGGCTATTCGGACCTCAGCTTCCAGAAGCTGCTCGGCTTCGTCTTCGCTCCCATGATGTATCTGATCGGCATTCCGTGGGATCAGGCTGGCGCTGCGGGCGGACTGTTCGGGACGAAGATCGTGCTGAACGAGTTTGTCGCATTCATCGAACTCGGGACGATCGGCCCCGAGGTCCTGACGGAACGCAGTCGCGCTATTATTACGTTCGCCTTGTGCGGTTTCGCCAATTTCAGTTCGATAGCCATTCAGATGGCCGTGACCGGCGGGCTCGCTCCCAACCAGCGGCCGGTCATTGCCAGGCTTGGTTTGCGAGCGCTTGCCGCCGGCTCTCTCGCCAACCTTATGAGCGCCGCGCTGGCGGGTCTTTTCCTACCGTATTAAGGGGCTTCGCCATGACCGATTCGAACACCGATATTGCGGTAGTGTCGCTGGCACAGCCGCTGGACAGCATAGCCGATGAGTTGGGCCGCAGCTTCGAGCAGTACGGTTTCGCAGTCATCCGCGATCACGGTATCCCGCAGGAGCTGATCGATCGCGCCGAGGCTCTGTCCAAAGAATTCTTCGCTCTCCCTGATGATGTGAAGAAGGCGTATCACACGCCTGGTGGCGGCGGGGCTCGCGGGTATACGCCGTTCGGGACCGAAAAAGCCAAGGACGCCAAGGTCCATGACCTGAAGGAATTCTGGCACGTCGGTCGCCAGCTGCCGGAGGGCCATGATCTGGCGGAATATATGCCGGCCAATATCTGGCCGGACGAGATCGACGGATTTCGCGAAACCTTCCTCGAACTTTACGCAGCATTCGAAGAGGCCGGCGGAAGGGTGCTGGAGGGCATCGCGCTTCATCTGGGGCTACCGCGCCAGTTCTTTGCTCCTACGGTAGAGGACGGCAATTCCGTCATGCGCCTTTTGCGGTATCCTCCCCTCGAAGGCGCAGAAGCGGAAGGTGCGATCCGCGCAGCAGCGCATGGCGATATCAACACGATCACATTGCTGCTTGGTGCGGAAGAGGCCGGTCTGGAACTCCTCACCTCGCAAGGCGAATGGAAAGCCGTCGCCCCGCCGGAGGGTGCGCTGGTGGTCAATATCGGCGATATGCTTGAAAGATTGACCAACGGCCGATTGCGCTCGACCAAGCATCGGGTGGTAAATCCGCGAGGCGAAGCGGCTTATCGCGCGCGGTATTCGATGCCGTTTTTCCTGCATTTCCGTCCCGATTATATCATCGAGACGCTGCCTTCGTGCATCGATCCGGAGCATCCGGAGAATCGACCCGATGCAATCTCCAGCCATGAATTCCTCATGCAACGCCTGCGCGAGATAAATCTCGCGTAATCTGGTGCGGTGCACCAATTTGTGCGTTGCAAAAAAACCATAATCAGGAAAATTTCAGACTCGTTGCCGGATTGCAACACCGTCAACGTGTTGTTCTTGAAGCGCAATTTTAACGGGGCACCTGAACTCTCGGCAGAAGTATCACGGTTGTCTTGACTCTGTCATATTTCCATCGCTTTGCGGAAACGTGTCCCGCCTAGCGGGAGCTCACCTCTCGCATTGCAATCCCGCATCAAGAGACTGAAGGGGTCTACTCTGATGAAATTCAAGTTTCTCCTGGCCGCATCGGTGGTCAGCACCGCCAGCGCCATGGTCGCCGTTCCTGCCGCCGCGCAGTCGACCGGCTCGCTCAACTTCGACGACGATGTCATCGTCGTATCGGGTGCGCGCAGCACCGATGTAGGCGGGGTCGATATTCCCGATTCGCCGAAGGCCAAGGTCCAGCTCGACTCCGAGCTGATCCTGCGCCAGGCACCCGGTCAGACGATCAACGACACGTTGAACCTCGTCCCCGGCGTCAGCTTCACCAACAACGATCCCTTCGGTTCGCTGGGTGGCAACTTCACCATCCGCGGCTTCAACTCGGATCGCATTTCGCAGACGTTCGACGGTATTCCGCTGAACGATTCGGGCAACTACGCTCTTTACACCAACCAGATGGTCGATCCGGAAATCATCGAAGCGGCCACTGTTACGCTCGGCTCGACCGATGTCGACAGCCCGACCGCTGCGGCCGCCGGTGGCACGATCAATATTCGTACGAAGGTTCCGGACGACGAGTTCGGCGTTTACACTGCCACCACCTACGGCAACATCATTTCGCGCGGTAATCCGGGCGATCGCATGATGTACCGCTTCTTCGGCAAGGTCGAAACCGGCGAGCTTACCACGGGCGGCCTCAAAGCCTTTTTCAGCGCTTCGACCACCGAGAACGAATCCACTTTCTCGAACTATGGCGGCGTCAACAAGCAGCAGTATAACGGGAAGATCTTCCAGCCGCTGGGCGACAACGGCGACTTCATCTCGATCGCTGCTCACTACAATGTGAACCGCAACAACTTCAACGGTTCGCCCTTCCGCTACTCCGGTGAACCGAGTCCCATTCAGGACCCGGAAGACCGTTTCTACGACCTTTCCGACGGCACGCCTTGTACGGTTGTTGCTGGCGTGACAGGAGTTCAAGACGGTTATAACAGTTGCGGCACCCCGTTCGAACGCCGTTATAATCCTTCGAACACCGGTAACGTTCGCATCAACTCGCTCTTCACGCTGAGCGACAAGCTGACGCTCACTGTTGATCCAAGCTTCCAGTACGTTAAGGCGAATGGCGGTGGTACTTCGATTGGGTTCGAAGGCGCTTCGCCTGATGGGTTTAACGGCGGTATTTTTGCTGGTGATCCACGCAATCCACAGCGCCTCGATGATGCTGGTAACCCACGGTCGGCTCAGTATTACTATTTCGGCGGAGTCGATCTTAACGGCGACGGTGACGCTCTCGACTATGTCACGATACTTTCGCCGAGCCACACGCGCACCAACCGTTATGGTGTGATCGCCAACCTGATCTACGACATCAATCCCGATCACCGCGTACGTCTGGCCTATACGCTCGACCACGCACGTCACCGCCAGACTGGCACTGCAGGGCTTCTGCGCCAGAATGCAGAGCCGTTCGACGTTTTCCCTGCCAATGATCCGCTTCTCGATGCGGACGGCATCGCTCCGCAAAAGCGGAACCGGAAATCGTTTGCGATCCTCAACCAGATTTCTGGTGAATATCGCGGACAGTTCGGCGATCTGACTGCTACGCTGGGTGTGCGCGCACCGTTCTTCGAACGCGAACTCAACCAGTACTGCGTAACGACCGACGCCTCGGGCAACGTCAACTGCATCAATGGCGCTGAAGCGATTGCTGACTATCTTGCAGCGAACCCCACGTTCGTGGCGCCTACGTCGGCTACCTATAAATATGACAAGCTGCTGCCGAACATCGGGCTGAACTACGACATCACTCCGTCGGCCAGTATTTTCGCAAGTTACGCCAAGAACCTCTCGGTACCAAGCACGGACCCGCTCTATGGATCGCTGTTTGTCGGCGTATCGCCAGTTCCGGAAACGTCGGACTCTTTCGATCTTGGTGTTCGCTATCAGACTGGTAACATTCAGGCGCAGATCACGGGCTGGTACAACCAGTACAACAACCGTCTTGCAACTGCATACGATCCGATCTTGGACCGTTCGATCACGCGTAACCTTGGGAAGGTCGAAAAGTACGGCGTCGATGGCAGCATTGCCTGGAAGCCGTCCGATCCGTTCCTGCTTTATGTATTCGGTTCCTATCTGAAATCCGAAATAGATGAAGACGTGCAGACGGGCGAGACTACCTTTGCTCCGACAGCCGGCAAGCGTGAAGCAGGCGCTCCGCGGTACACGCTGGGCGCTCGCGCACAGGCTGATCTTGGACCGCTCGAACTGGGCGTGCAGGTCAAGCGCACCGGTTCGCGCTTCTTGAACGACATCAACACCATCGAACTGCCGGGATATACGGTGGCCGATCTCGATGCCCGCCTGTCGCTTGGCTACTTCAACGAGGACTTCGACAAGGCGTTCATCCAGATCAACGTCATCAACCTGCTTGACGAAGTCTATATCGGCTCGGCTCCGACCGGTCTGACCACCTCGGGCGAATTCGTGAATATCGGCGCACCGCGTGCATTCACGGCATCGCTTATCTGGGGCTTCTAAGCTTCCAGTTCGCATAAAGAATGTAGGGCGGCTCTCCTGCTTGGAGGGCCGCCCTTTTTCGTGTGGATCATCGATGGTGACCGGAACGGGCACTGGAGCTATGCGGTTGTTCAGAAATGAACGAGCAAATCACTCGCTACTCCCAGACCCGGCGAAAACCCAACCCATGGGTGATCGCGCTGATTGTGCTCCTTCATGTCGCCATTTTCTATCTCCTGATACGCAGCTTTGCGCCGTCCGCGGTCTCGCAGGTCGAACAGAAGGTCGTATCTGCGTTTACTGTGACGGTCACGACTCCCGAGCCGGAACCAGAACCCGACGAACCCGAGCCTGCGGGCGCGCAGGGTGACCCGGGTCGCGAAGCGGTGCCGCAACCCGTTACTGCACCCGAACCGCCCATTCGCAGACCTGAAGCCCCCCCTGTACCCCGCGCGTCGTCGACCGGTACAGCGCAAACATCGGGGGCAACAGATGAAGGGGCAGGCACCGGTCGCGCCGGTGAAGGCGGCGGCACTGGTAGCGGTACGGGCGGTAGCGGTCAGGGCGGTGGGATCGCAACCAAGCCAGTCCTGACTCGGGCGATTACCAACGCCAGTGCCTTTCCAGTCCCTCCCGGGGGGAGGCAAGCCCGCATTGGTCAATCGGTCATTGTTCGCCTGACCGTCTCAGCGGAAGGGCGTGCGACGCAGTGTAGCATCTACCGTCCAAGCCCCTTCCCGGAAACCGACGCAACCGTATGCCGGTTGGCATTGGATCAGCTCCGGTTCGAACCGGCGAGAGATTTTGCCGGCAATGCGGTCAGTGCGACATTCTTCTACCAGCAACGCTTCTTCAACTAAGAAGCTAGCTCTTTGGATCAGGACAGACTGCCGACCATTTCGACAAGCTCATCCTTGCCATAGGGTTTGGTAAGGAGGCCCGAGGCTCCAAGCTCTTCCACACGGTCCTGCATTTCGCCGTACCCGGTCGCTAGCCAGAAAGGTATGCCCAGTTCCTGCAGCTTGCGGGCCACCGGCTCGCTGTTCTCCCGTCCGAGATTATAATCGAGAATGGCCATGGCGGGAGGAGACTTCGCCAGCGCATCCAGAGCGCCGGCGACGGAGCTTTCTATACGGACCTTCGTGATGCCCATCTCCTTCAGACAGTCTTCCGCATCGAGAGCGATAATCATGCTGTCTTCAACCAGCAGGACGCTTTCGGGAAGATTATCCAACGCTGTTGCCTTTCGTTGTTTTGCCTGGGCAGCCGCGCCGGCAGTTTCGCGCGCACGCCATTCGACGAAGCGGGCAGGGATGCAGAAGCGCGCCTCTACCCCTTCCAGCCGGTAATCGATTTCTGCAGTGCCCTTGAGTTCATAAGGGATGGAGCGCTCGATGATGGTGCTGCCAAAGCCCCGCCGCTTGGGCGGCTTGACCGGTGGTCCCGCGCTCTCGCGCCAGGTTGCACAGAAGTTATCCTCGTCATCGCGGCTGACGATCACTTCCAGCTGACCGGACTGATCGCTGAGCGAGCCGTATTTGGCGGAGTTTGTCATCATCTCGTGAATGACGAGCGCCATCACCGTATAGGCTTCCGGCGCGATCATGGCCTCGGGCCCCTGCACATCCAGGCGGTCCTTCTTGCCGGTCAGATAGGCATTGGCTTCGGTTTCGATGAGTTCCGAAAACGGGGCGTGAGACCAGTTGCCCTTGGTGATATTGTCATGGGCCGATGCGAGTGAACTGATCCGGCCACCAACGATCTGAGCGAAGGTGTCGATATCGGGCGCATCGTGTTTCGATTGGTTGATCAGGCCACGGATAAGATTGAGGATATTACGAACGCGGTGGTTCAGCTCCGCAATCAGGAGTTCCTGTTGCTGCTGGGCCTTGGCCCGCCCTGCGACGGCCTCGTCGGTCAAACGCAGAATGATTTCGAGCAGGGTGACGCGCAGGCCTTCAGCAATATCCAGTTCTGCTTCCGACCATTTCTCCGCACGGCCCTCTACGGTTTCCTGCCACGCTTCGAAGCTCTTTCGTGGCGTGAGGCGATCGCCATTCGGACCTGTTTCGACCGGTTTTTCCGGATTGCCCGCCCATACGACCGTTTGCGTAAGCGGCTTGCGCCAGAGGACCAGATAATCGCGCGGGGTGCGCGATACGGGAATAATCAATGCCCCCGCCGCGCGATCGGCAAACCGCGTCGCCCGCGGCATTCTTTCCGCGATCTGTTCGCTTGCCAGCAGCCGGCTCGTCGCAGCGGCATTGAGACCGGGTACGATGGCGCGGAATTCTTCCTCGTTTGGGGCAGACCCACGTGAATCGTAAATATCCTCAACGAAGATACTCACGCCGTCATGGGGAATGACCTGCTGGATGACCGGTTCGATCATGGGAAGACTGGAAGACAGGGGCGTTCCTGCTGCCACGTCACGCATCAGACGCGTGTGGATATCGCGCCCCAGCTCGCGCCGGTTGGCGATCTGGCGCGATAAGGTGCGATCCAGTACCAGTGAAAACAGTTCGGAGAAAAGCTCCGCCGCTGTTCGCTGCGTGTAAGGCAGCAGTTTGGGGCCATAGTGATGACAGGCGAAGAGCCCCCAAAGCTTGCCGCCGACTATGATGGAGATGGAGAGCGAGGCTCCCACGCCCATGTTGTGCAGATATTCGATATGGATCGGTGAGACTGCACGTAGTGCGCTCATGCTGAGATCGAGCGGTTCACCTTCGAGCGAAATGCCGGGCTCGATCGGCACGGGTTCAGCTTCGACATCGGCGATGATCCGAAAGCGATTACGCACATAAAGGGCGCGGGCCTGCGTTGGAATATCCGATTTGGGATAGCGCAGACCGCGGAATTTCTCGAGATCTTCCCGGGCTGCTTCGGCGATGACCTCTCCTGAAAGATCGTCGCGGAAGCGATAAACCATGACACGGTCGATTTGCAGCGTGTGACGAAGCTGCCGGGCAGCCTCCTCGACGAGTGGGAGCAAATCCGCGTGCTTCTCGAGGCGGCTCATGATTGGCCGCAGGACGGCAAGCTGGCGGTTGAGATCGCCCGCCGCATGTGGCTCGATCTCGATTATCGTGTTCGCACCTGACGAATGCAGCGCGCAGTCGAACAGATCGTCCGTACCGAACAACGCTACCCCGAAAAGTCGTTCGACCTGATCGGGAATGGCCAGGTTCGCCGCCGCGCTGCGCAGCAGGTCCATCGCGCTTGGCGTCATCAATCGCGTCAGGCTGGCCCCTATCTCGACCGTGCGTCCACGCCCGAAGATGTCTTCCAGATTGGTTGATCGATGCGCGACAAACCAATCCGAGTTGACGGCGATCAATGCGCCGAAAGCCTGAATCTGGCCCAGCTGATGGATTGGTTCACGATCGCAATTGGACAGCGTGACATTGGATGGGTTCGTCATGCTGGCTCAATTACCCGAGTATTCATGGCTACTTGCTGAAAATGGGCGAATGTCGCTTGCGCTGCCATTAGGACCGCCTGGTCGTCCGGCAAACTATGTGGCCTCTCTAGTGCGGGTCGCAGATCTTGCCAGAACTGCACCATCCGGGGATCGGAGAGGAACGAGGTCGGAAGTGCAGTGCCTGTCTTCTTCAACCGCTTCAAAAGCGCACGATTACCTAGCGAAGAACCGGCCAGCACCCAGACCGTGCCCATGGGATCGGCGTCTGCCGACGGAACGAAGGCAGGCGGGTTGTCCGGCAGCGCGCAGCGCAGCGCCGCCAGATCGCGCGCGATCAGGTCCGTCTGGTGCGGAGGCATTGCCTCGACATGGCTTTCCTGAAGCCAGTTCTCGACACCGACCCGGGCATGCCATTGGATTTGAAGAAACTTTGCATAAGCTGCCTCGTCATCGACGACGAGCTCGCCCATTAGCAGATCCAGCCGTTCATGGCTGTCCGCGGTTGCTTCCCTGAGATAATCCCTAGTGGTGCGACCCACTGCCTTAGACATCGGCATTCGCTCGGCCTCGCTTTCCCTACCGCTGCGCCCACGGAAGCGGATGCAATAAACAATCGATGGCCGAATGCACGCCCTTCCTCGACGCAAAGCGAACGGGGTTGCAAATGGTTCCTGAATCGCGAAATTTCGACTGTGCAGCGCGCCCGCTTACTTTGGCGCGATCAGCTTTTGTCCTTGCTGGCGGATAGCACTCGCAACCATGGGTTCGACGAACGAAAGCGCAGGGGGCAGGTTTACTTCGAAGATGACCTGCGCATCCTCGATGATGACGCTGCCGTCGATGCCCTGACCCATGGCCTTGACCGACAAGTCCATCCGGTCCTCGTTCGGCCAGGCCGTCTGCACATCTGCCACGCCCCCGGGAACGAACTGGCCGATTTCATGGCTGCGTGCGTGGAGGCGCCGCCGCACCTCTTCCTTGCCGATGTCGTGGGGAATAGGAACGCGCATCAGCTCTTGTTCTCCAATTGCGGGCTCGTCTGGGCCCCTTCGCCGAATTTGTAATCCAGATAGCGGTGCTTGATCGCGAGATCGTCGAGCGAGCCTTCCGCAAGCTGCCGGGTGATGGAATCGATTTCGCCGCTGATCTTGCCGAGGCTGTCGGTCAACTGCTCGTCCGGCGTAGAACCGGCGCGCTGTTCCTTGCGCAGATGGGCAGGGATGCGGCGATAGCTGTCGATCATTTCGGGCAACTGCTCGCCCACCAGGCTGCGCACTTCGCGCGCCTTGGGGTGGTTCTGGTCGAGCCCTTCGAGTTGCAGGCCCAGCGCATCGAGCTGCACGCCCATGTCGTCGATTATCCGCGCGGCTGGCGCAGGCAGAGCGGGGCGCTGCGCTTCGAGCCACAATTCGGTGCGGCCGACCATCTGCTGGACGTTGCCCTTGTTGATGTCCGCCCGCTTGGGCGTACCCATTTTCGGATAGCTGGAAAACACCGCAATCGCGATGATGCTGGCCACCAGCACACCCATCACGCCCCAGAAGCCGATGCCGCTGAAGATCGCTCCGGCGACGCCACTTGCCAGCCAGATCGCAAATACCGCGATCACGACATTGCGGACCTTCTTCAGCAGATGGTCGCGTTTCGCCTTGGCCGAGCCCTGACCGATCGAGGGCGCGCGCCGGTGGCGGCCGCCTTCGCGGTTGTCGCGCACCAGCGCCTTGCTTTCGGACAATATCCGGTCGCTGTCGCGGGTGAGGTCGTTCACGATGCCGCCCTCAGCCTTCGATGCTCAGCAGGCCGCTTTCGGCAACCTGCTTCTGGGCCTGCGCCTGGCCTTCGGCGCGTGCGATATAGCCCTTCGACTTCTCGACCTCGTCGGTCAGCAGCGTAACCGTCTGCTTCATGCTGTCGAGCGCGCGCAGCTTGAAGCTGTCGACCTCGTCCATCGTGTCGTAGATGTTCTGGAACGCGCGCTGCAGCGTTTCCAGCGGGATCGTGCTCGCGGCGGCCTGTTCGTGGATCTTGCCGGTCTGGTCGCGTAGCAGAGTGCTGGTGGAATCGATGATGCCCGCAGTGGTTTCGTTCAGGGCCGTGATCTGCCCCAGCACCAGGCGCTGGTTCGTCATCGCTTCGGCCACGGTTACCGCGGTGCGCAGCGCACCCACGGTCGTGGTGCTGGCGCGGTCTACCCCTTTGACCAGCTCGACATTGTTCTTCTTCACCAGGTCGAGCGCGAGATAACCCTGCACGCTGACCGCCATCTGCGTGAGCAGATCCTGCGTGCGCTGGCGGACATAGAACAGCGCGGTTTCGCGAACCGCCTTGGCCTTGGCCGGATCGGTCGCGTCGAGTTCGGCGGCCTTGTCTTCCAGCTTCTGGTCCAGCGTGTTGGAAATGTGGATCATCTGTTCCAGATTGCCCATCGCCTCCCACAGCTTCTGCCGCTCCACGTCGATCGCGGCATTGTCCATGATCAGCTCGTCCTTGCCGCTGGCAAGGTTGTTGAGGATCGACTGGATGTGCGTCTGCGCGCTCTGGTAGCTGCGGAAATAATTGGTCAGCTTGTTGCCGAACGGAATGATGCCGAGGATTTTGCGCGGGCCGGCCAGCTTGCCGCGCTTGCCCGGATCGAGATCTTCGACGACCCGGCGCAATTCGGCCAGATTTGCGCCGACGCCTTCGTCCTTGTCCATGGCCCGCACCGGGCGGTCCAGGAAACGGTTGGACATGCCGGCCGCGGCCATGATTTCCTTGCGGCCCATATTGGTGAGCTGGTCGACCTTCTTGCCGAACTCCGGCGAATTCGCATCCTGCGAAATCAGGTCTTCGACAAACCCGTCGACCTTGGTTTCCAGCTTGCTCTTCACCTCGTCCGAAACCGGCACCAGCCCGGCAGCCTTCTCCGGCTTGACCTCGGGCACCGGATCGGGGGGCGTCAGGTCGAACGCGGTTTCGGTGGCAGTCTGCGTTTTCGTATCGCTCATGGGCGCAGGTCTCTCCAAGCGGCTATGATCCTGTATTAGAGTGGCAATACACGATCTTCAAGCGCACTGTCACCCGGCGCGGCGATAGTGCCGCGCCCTGGCGGGCAAGCGCAAGGCAATTCTGCTGCCGGAAAATCCTCAGGCAGCCAGGTCGAGCGGGGTGATCTCTCCCGACAGGTACTGCTTCTTCGCTTTCGCCCGGCTCAGCTTGCCGGAACTGGTGCGGGGCAGGGTGCGCGGGGGGACCAGTTCGACAACGCAGCTCATGCCGGTCACGCCGCGCACCTTGTCCGCGATCTGGTCGCGCAGCTTGATCCGTTCCTCGGGGTCGGACACCCGGCAGTGGACCAGCACGGCAGGCGCTTCTTCACCGCCTTCGGTATCGATGGAAAAGGCCGCGATGTCGCCGTGGTTGAAGCCCGGCAATTGCTCGACCGCCCATTCGATGTCCTGCGGCCACAGGTTCTTGCCGTTGATGATGATCATGTCCTTCGCACGGCCGACGATGAACAGGTAATTGTCGGCCATGTATCCCATGTCGCCCGTGTCCAACCAGCCATCGACCAGGCAGTCGTTGGTCGCTTCCTCGTTGCGGAAATAGGAATGCATGACGCTCTTGCCGCGGCACCAGACCTTGCCGATCTGGTGATCGCCGCGGATCTGGTCGTTTTCCCCGCGGATTTCGACTTCCATGCCCGGGATCGGCTTGCCGCAGTTCACGATGGCGCGATACCGTGCGGGCTTGGACAGGTCGCGCGGGCGCCCCGACAGGCGCTCTTCCTCGACCAGTTCGACCCGGATGCCTTCGCCCGGGGGCATGACGGTAACGGCAAGCGTCGCCTCGGCCAGGCCGTAGCTGGGATTGAAACTGCTCGCCTGAAAGCCTGCATCGGCAAAGGCGTTGACGAAGTTCTGCATCACGTCGGGGCGGATCATGTCGGCCCCGTTGCCTGCAACCCGCCAGCGCGAAAGGTCGAACCGATCCTCGACATGCGTCTGGCTCGAAATGCGGCGTGCGCAGATGTCGTAACCGAATGTCGGCGAATAGCTCAGCGTGGTGCCCTTGTTGCGACTGATCAGATCGAGCCAAGCAAGCGGGCGGCGCGCAAAATGCTCGGTCTTGAGATAATCGACCGAAACCTGGTTGGCGATCAGCGATAGGAAACAGCCCACCAGGCCCATGTCGTGATACCACGGCAGCCAGCTGACCACGCGGTCGTTCGTGCCGATTTCCATCGATTCCGCATGGCCGCGCAGATTGTGCAGCAGCGCTTCGTGGGTTACCGCAACGCCTGTGGGAAAGCGGGTCGATCCGGATGAATATTGCAGATAGCAGATGTCTTCCGGCTTCGCTTCGGGAAGCTCGGCCTGGGGCGCAGGGCGCTGGTTGAAATCTTCCCAGCTTTCGCCCGCGCAGCCCTGGCGATCGGCGGCGGCCTTGGCCATGTCCGCGATCTCGCCCGGATAAATCAGGATTTTGGGATCGGAACTCTGCAACTGAACGGAAAGCTGGTCGATATAGCTTTCCTTGCCGCCGAAGGTGGTCGGCAGCGGCAGCGGAACCGGCCATGCCCCCATCAGGGTACAGGCGCAGAAAAGCGCCGCGAATTCCGGGCTGGTCTCCGCGACGATTGCGACGCGGTCTTCCTTTTCGATGCCCATCGCAACCAGGCGGTATGCCCCCTGGATCGCATCCTCGCGCATCTGCACATAGGGGTAACTGCATTCCAGCGTGCCACGCATGTCATGGAAGTTGAGACCCTTCGCACTCCGCGCAGCGTAGTCGATGGCTTCGTTGAAGGTCGCGAAATCCGAACGGCGACGCGGCAGGTCGCAATCGTTCGGCGTCGGCGAAATTTCGGCGTCGGTCATAATTTTCGGCGATACCCGTGAATAGCTGGTGCCTTACGGCTTACCTCATTGCGCTGTTAATGCGCAAACCGGCGGCTGCGCACTCTCCCACGTTTCCCATTCTTAAAGGACTGTGGCAGGAATATGGCCGATGAATGATGAACGCGCAACATCTGGTCACACTCGCCGCCGCGCAAAACCGCTTGATCGCAATCGACTGGAAGAATTGGCCCTCGCATATGTGGCGCGATTTGCGACGAGCGCGGGCAAGCTGCGGACCTACCTCAGGCGTAAATTGCACGAGCGCGGATTTGTCGATGGCGAAGAACCCGACATCGAAACGCTGATCTCCAGTTTCGTGGGCAAGGGCTATGTCGACGACGAAGCCTATGGCCGCGCCAAGGCCAACGATCTGGTCGCCCGCGGCTATGGCGGGCGGCGTGTCGAACAGACTTTGCGGTCCGCCGGTATCGCGGAGGATCTTCGCGAAGTCCTGCAGCCTGACGAAGCCCACATGCGACAGGCGGTTGTGGTTCTCGCCCGCAAACGCCGGTTCGGGCCGTTCGGGCGGCTGGGCGAAGCGGGCACCGAAGACGCCCGCAAGCTTCGTGAAAAGCAGCTTGCCGCAGTGGTCAGGGCGGGCCATGATTTCCACATGGCACGGCGCGTCATAGAAGCGTCCACGGTCGAGGAACTGGAAGAATGGGTCACGGAAGCTTCGGACGAAGTCGGCTGAGGGGATCGGGCTGCGCTCTCGCCATGCTGGCGGCGCTGGCCGCCTGCTCGCCCCAGACCCAGGCCGAAGCGTCGGCGGACAAGGGGCCGAATGCCGCTGGCACCGCGGCGGCTGGCAATCATCCGATATCCGGTTTGCGGGCGGTGCCGCTGACCGTGACGAGTGGGGACGAACGAATCGGCTTCAAGGTCGAAGTCGCCGATACGCCCGAATCTCAGGCGCGAGGACTGATGTTTCGCACCGAACTCGGCGATTTCGAAGGCATGATCTTCCCCTATGGCGGGGTTACGGCGCAGAGTTTCTGGATGAAGAACACGCCGCTGCCGCTCGATATCATCTTCATCGGTCCGGATCGGCGGATTTCCAACATCGCCGCGATGGCAGAGCCTTATTCGCTCGAATCGGTCTATTCCGTCGGTCCGGTGCTCGGTGTGCTCGAATTGCGCGGCGGCCGGGCGCAGGAACTTGGCATAGAGCCGGGCGATTTGGTGGAATGGTTATCATCGAATGGCTTGGCCACCGCGTGCGAATCCGCTAACCGCGCGACCATGAACTTCCTCGGCAAGATTTTCACCTGGTGGGACGGTGCCACGATCGGCACTCTCCTGTGGTCCTCACGCAATGGGGAGCATGTCGGCACAGATGTGCAGGGCAACCGCTATTATCGTTCGAAGAAGAAGACCGGCGACGGCCGGGAACGTCGCTGGGTCATTTACGAAGGCACCAATGACGCGAGCCGCGTTCCGAGTGAATGGCACGGCTGGCTCCACGGGGCGTTCGACGACATACCGGAAAGCAATCTTCCGCCTGCTCGTATCTGGGAAGCCGATTACACTCCGAATGCCACTGGCACGGTAGGCGCCTACCGCCCTGCCGGTGCGCTGGAAATGGGTGGCAAGCGGGCCAAGGCTACAGGCGACTACGAAGCCTGGTCGCCAGAGGCGTGACCATGCGCAGGGCATTCGCCCTTGTCGCTGCGACGGCGGCTCTTGCGGCCTGCGGGCAGGAAACTGCCGAACCCGAAGATGCCATCCGGACGACGATCCCGGAAAGCGTGCAGCAGGCGGAAACGCCTGTGCAGCCTGCCGACGAAGCGAATATCGGCACACCCATGGCGGAACGGGTCGCGACGCTCGGCCTCCTCAATAAACGCAACAATGTCAGCCAGGATCTCGAAATGCGTCCCGGCGAAGAACAGCGCATCGGCGACGTCATAGTCCGCCTTCAGGCGTGCGAGCGCACGGCTCCCTGGGAAATGCCGAAGGAAACGGGCGCATTCGTGCAACTGCTCGTCAGGCAACGCGGCACCGAAGACCAGTTCGCGAAAGTCTTTTCAGGCTGGCTGTTCAAGAATTCGCCCAGCCTGAATGTCGTGGAACACCCGATCTACGACGTCTGGGTCAAGGACTGTGCGATGGATTTCCCGGGCGAAGAAGAGGCTGCGAATCGCGCGACGGCGTCGGGTAGCGACGCTGCGGGATAGCCGTCTGCGGCGATCAGCATGTCCATATACCGCGATTGCGGTACGGCGACGGCCCCCATGGTGGCCAGATGATCGGTCATGAACTGGCAGTCGAGCAGGACAAAACCTGCCTGACGCATCGCCGCGACAAGCCATGCCAGAGCGACTTTGCTGGCATCGGCGGTGCGGCTGAACATGCTTTCGCCGCAAAATACCCGCTCGAAACTGACGCCGTAGAGCCCGCCGACCAGCTCTCCGTCCTGCCAGCATTCGATGGAATGGGCGTGTCCGGCTGCATGCAGCGCGCGGTAGCTCGCCTCGATCCTGTGGCTGATCCAGCTTTCGGCATGTTCCTCGCGCGGGGCGGCGCATTCGCCAATCACATCGGCGAAACGGGTGTCGCAAGTGACGTGAAAGCGATCTTGCCGCAGCACTTTCTTCAGGCTTTTCGAAAGACGAAACCCGTCGAGCGGAATGATCGCTCGCTCGCGCGGCTCCACCCAGTAGACTTCGGGATCGCTGCGGTGGTCGGCCATGGGGAAAACGCCGCCACGATAGGCGCGCAGCAGAAGTTCGATCGGAATTGGGGGCGAAACGGGAGCATGCATAGGCTGGAATAATAGCACTTCATCTCAACAAGCGATATGCGCCTTGCCAAGTGTCGGCGGCCATACTAATGCGCGCCCTTCCTGCAGGGGTGTAGCTCAGCTGGTAGAGCATCGGTCTCCAAAACCGAGGGCCACGGGTTCGAATCCTGTCACCCCTGCCATTTCCTTGTCCTTCAGCGCTTGTGCGCGGCTTGCCTGCGCCCTATCGCGCTGCCCATGACCGACAAGAAAAGCGAACGCGATCTGTCTGATCGCAAGTTCTATCCGGCCGACAAAGAAGCCGAATTCGAAAAAACGCAGCTGCAAACGCCGCAGACAGCCCATCCTGCCTATAAACTGGCATTCCAGGATACGGACTTTCTCCTGCGCGATGAATTGCGCCCGGTGCGGTTCCAGCTCGAACTGCTGAAGCCGGAAATGCTGCTCGACGAAGCGGGCGTGGGCTCCACGCTGGTGATGTACGGCAGCGCGCGCATTCCTCCCGAAGATGCCTGCGAAGCGGCGCTCGAAGGGGCCAAGGATCTGCCCGAAGACGAACGGCGGGTCGTCGAAAATCTCGTCAAGAAGAGCAAATATTATACCGAAGCGTACAAGCTGGCGCGGATCGCTTCCGAACGCTCGATCATCGAAAATGGGAAGCGCCAGTTCGTGGTGTGCTCTGGTGGCGGTCCTTCGATCATGGAAGCGGCCAACAAGGGCGCCAGCGATGCGGGTGCCGAAAGCGTCGGGCTCAACATCATCCTGCCGCACGAACAGGCGCCGAACCAGTATGTGACGCCGTATCTATCGCTGAACTTCCACTACTTTGCGCTGCGCAAGATGCATTTCCTCCTGCGCGCCAAGGCGGTTGCGGTCTTCCCGGGCGGCTTCGGCACGTTCGATGAATTTTTCGAACTTCTCACGCTCATCCAGACCGGCAAAATGAAGCCGATGCCGATCCTCCTGTTCGGCAAGGATTTCTGGACGCGCGTCATCGATTTCGAGGCGCTGGCCGACGAAGGAACGATATCGAGGAAGGATCTCGATCTGTTCCGCTGGTGCGAAGATGCCCAGGAAGCCTGGGATCACATCAGCGCTTTCTACGAACTCTAGCGAGGGATTTCTTCGGGCGGTTCCAACTTGCGGACCGCCTGATGTCCCATCGGGCCCGATCCCTCTCCGAAGCCGGGCGCATTCTCTATCGCGGCATAGGTGAAGGCACGCGCAATGCGCACGGCGTTGACCAGCGGCTGGCGATATCCAAGCATGGTCGCCAGCGCCGAAGACAACGTACACCCCGTCCCATGCGTATGTCGCGTCTGGATCCGCGCATGGGCGAAGCTGGCTAACTTGCCGCTGGGCGACACGATCCGGTCGACGACCTGCGTTTCGTCGCCCGCATGGCCGCCCTTCGCCAGCACTTGGACCCCGAAACGGCTGGCGAGCGCTGCTGCCGCATCGAACACCTCGTCATCGGCGATCGCTTCCCGCCCGGCCAGCACGCCCAGTTCGGGCAGGTTGGGGGTGACGACAGTGGCGATGTCCATCAGCGCCGCGAAGCTGGCGATCGTGTCTTCATCGGCCAGGATCGACCCGCTTGTAGCAACCATGACCGGATCGAACACGATAGGCCCCGCAAAGGTGTCGAGCCGCTCAGCAAGCAAGGTTGCTGTCTCGGGCGAACCAAGCATACCGATCTTGATCGCATCCGCACCGATGTCGGACAGGCAGCTTTCGACTTGATCGAGAACGAACCGGGGCGAAAGCGCATCCACCCCGACGACACCGCAGGTGTTTTGCGCCGTTACGGCGGTAATGGCCGTCATGGCATAACCGCCCAGCATCGTGATCGTCTTGATGTCAGCCTGAATGCCAGCGCCGCCGGAGCTGTCCGAGCCGGCTATGGACAATATGCGGGGGGGAGGGGGAGCGTTCTCGCTCATCCGGCGCCTGTCGAAGTGCCCTGAGCGCGCAGGATGGTTGGGGGGTATTTATCGTGAAGCCTCTTGGGGCGTGTCGGGCGGTCCATCAGCTCGCCCTTGCAATTGGGGCAGATGTCATCGAGTTCGTCAGCACATGTCGTGCAAAAGGTGCATTCTAAACTGCAGATGAAGGCTCCGGCGCCTTCGGCAGGCAGTCCGGCGCCACACCGCTCGCATTCGGGTCGCATCTCCAGCATCAGGCGGCCGCCTTTACGGCTTCGCAAATCCGGTCGACTACCGCCTGGACCTGAGCCGCATCGTCACCTTCGGCCATGACACGGATGACCGGCTCGGTACCGGACGCACGAATGACAAGGCGGCCCTTGCCCGCCAGTTCGTTCTCGGCATCGGAGATCGTCTGTTTGACCACTGCATTCTCCAGAGGTGTGCTGCCAGAGTAGCGGACGTTCTTGAGAAGCTGTGGTACCGGATCGAAGACATGAAGCAATTCGCTGGCTGGTTTGCCCGTGCGCACCAAACTTGCCAGTACGCTGAGCGCGGCCATGGTCCCATCGCCAGTCGTGGCATGGTCCGTCAGGATCATATGTCCCGATTGCTCGCCGCCAAGGTTGAAACCTCCAGCACGCATGCGTTCAAGTACGTAACGATCGCCTACCTTGGTGCGCTCAAGCGTCAGGCCCATGCTTTGCAAATATCGTTCGAGACCAAGGTTCGACATGACGGTGGCGACGACACCGCCACCCCTTAGTGCGCCTTGCTCGTGAAGGCGGGTAGCGATCAGACCCATAATCTGATCGCCATCGACGGTGTTGCCTTTCTCGTCGATAACTATCAGCCTGTCCGCGTCCCCATCCAGTGCGATGCCGATATCGGCACCTTCTTCGACAACGCGCTCCCGCATGGCGGCGAGGGAGGTCGAGCCGACCCCATCGTTGATGTTGGTGCCATTAGGGGAAACGCCGATTGCGATCACGTTCGCGCCCAGTTCCCATATGGCGCTAGGGGCTACTTCGTATGCCGCGCCGTGAGCGCAATCGACGACGACCTTGAGCCCATCGAAACGTATCTCGGAGGATATGGATTGCTTTACGGCATGAATATACCGCCCGCTTGCGTCGTCGATCCGGCGGGCACGACCGATGCGGTCAGGTTGAACCAGCAGTGGTTGCTGTTCCAACAGGAGTTCGATTGCGGCTTCGGCGTCGTCCGAGAGTTTGTATCCGTCCGGTCCGAACAACTTGATGCCATTATCCTCGAACGGATTGTGGCTGGCAGAAATCATCACGCCCAGGTCGGCGCGCATTTCGCGCGTCAGCAGCGCGATCGCAGGTGTGGGTAATGGTCCTGTCATGATGACATCCATGCCCACGCTGGTGAAACCTGCAACCAGTGCGCTTTCCATCATGTAGCCCGACAAGCGTGTATCCTTGCCAATGACCACACGGTGGCGATGGTCGCCGCGCAGAAAATGGGTGCCGGCAGCCTGCCCGACGCGCATGACAGTAGCGGCAGTCATTGCGCCTTCGTTCGTGCGACCGCGAATGCCGTCGGTACCGAAAAATTTGCGTGCCATCTGTCGGCGATCCCCTTTTGCCGATCTACCCATGGCCCGATTGGCACATGAATAAAAGACCGACCGTCCCCCTTTTCGCGCGTAATATCGTGGCTATGTGCAACCACGCGCGCGCCAATACGTTAGGGACGCGAGTACGAAATTCTTTCACACCAACCCAAGAGGGGAAAATCAATGGCTTTTGAGCTGATCGATCTGCCTTACGAAGACACCGCGCTGGAGCCTGCCGTATCGGCAAAGACCCTGTCGTTCCATCATGGTAAGCATCACAAGGCGTATATCGACAAGACCAACGCGGCGATCGAGGGCGGCGATTTGGCAGACAAGAGCCTGGAAGACGTCATTGCTGCCGCTCGTGGCAGCAATGCAGGCCTCTTCAACAACTCGGCTCAAAGCTGGAACCACGGTTTCTACTGGCATTCGATGGCACCCGACGAAACCGGCGCTTCCGACGAGCTGAAGAGCATGATCGATGATGCCTTCGGGTCGACGGACGGTTTGAAGGAAAAGCTTGCCGAGCGCGGAGCCGGACATTTCGCCAGTGGTTGGGTGTGGCTCGCCGTGAAGGGCGGCAAGCTGAGCATCGAGGAAACCCATGATGGCGATACGCTCGCAGATCAGGGCGAATTCAATCCGCTTCTTGTGATCGACCTGTGGGAACACGCATATTACCTGGACCATCAAAACGCGCGTCCGGCCTATCTTGATGCGGTTAACGGCAAGCTGAACTGGAAGTTCGCAAGTGAAAACCTTGCGCGGGGAACAACCTGGAAATATCCCGGCTGATCAAGGCTTCATGTGAAGTTTCCAAAGCCCGTCGCCAGAAATGGCGGCGGGTTTTTTATTCGGCGCCCTGTTCCGCGGTGTCTTCTTCGTCGAAAAGATTGGCAGTGAATAACGGTTCGCCAAAAATGAAGCCAACTAGATTGGGCCTGCCGATATGGTCAAATAACGCGGTCAGCATCAACAGGATCGGAACGGACAGGAGCGCCCCAAATACCCCCCAGATCCACGTGAAGTAGGATAGGGCAATGAGGATCATGACCGGATTCATCGTGAAGCGAGCACCAAGTATGGAAGGAGTTACCAGATTTGCTTCAACGGTGTGTAGCGCAAGGTAAGCAAGAGCCGGCACAAGGCCCAGCAAGATTGTATCCGAAGTCCCGATCCCGAAAAGCCCCAGCAATGCAATCATCACAATGGGGCCGACATAGGGGAGGAAATTAAGCAGCGCCGCAAGACCGCCCCACATGATCGGCGCGTCTATGTCTAGGGCCCAGGCGCCCAAGGCTACTATGAGACCGACCACAGCGTTGATCCAGCCGACCGTCAGAATGTACGCAGCGACGCGGTCCTGCACTTCGCGAATGACGCGCGCTGCCTTGATGCTGGTACCGAAACTCGCACGACCGAACAGTAGCCGCTGACGAAGGCGCACCCGTGCCTCAATCATGAAATACGCCATCAGGAGCGTCAGCACCACTTCGAGAACCACACTTGGGGTGGCGAACGCCACCTGCTCCAGCAGGCTGGGTGCCGCCAGTACCACTTCGCGCGTGCTGTCGGTGTTCATGAATGTCGCCAGCTGTTTATTCAGCGAGGCGACCCAGGCAAATTGCTCGCGAACTTCGCCGAAGCGGGCCATTACCTGCTGGGCCATGGCCGGAACATCGTCGAACAGCGCGATTGCCGGCTGCAGGATCGTTGCCAGTGCCAGCACCAGAATTGCGAAAAAGATGATGAGAGCGGCAAATGAGGCAAGGGCGTTGGGAAGGCCCCAGCCGTTGAGTTTGTCCGCCAGTGGCGACAGAATAACCGTAAGGACCAGCGCGGTTACCACCGGCAGAAAAACCACGGAGCCGATCGAAAGGACGAATGGCAAGGCAAAGAAAAGACCTAACCCGATCAGCAAGACGAGCGAGGAAATAAGGCGCAGTTCCTGCTCGGCAAAAGCACGACGACGCGACCGGCGTGGTATCGTCGGCGCATCGCCTTGCTGAGGTGACTCCGTCTCGTTCATAACAGACTATCTGCCTCGCGCTGCAAGATGTGACAAGCGGCCCGAACGCAAAGATAATCTAGCTACGGCTGGAACCCTGCCCTGCGGCCACATCGTCCAATTCTTCGAGAATTGCGCGGTGGGCGGCATCGTCCCCGATCGACCGCTTGGGAATGTTTCCATCCGCCAGCATCGCATTGAGTGCAGCGCGCGCTCGTCCCACACGGCTCTTGATCGTGCCGACCGCGCAGTCGCAGATAGTCGCTGCTTCTTCGTAGGAAAAACCGCCGGCGCCAACCAACAGCAGCGCTTCGCGCCGTTCCGGTGGAAGGGTAAGCAACGCCCTGTGCATATCCGACAAATGGATGGGTTCTTCCTGTCCGGCAGGCGCTGTCAGCACGCGCTCTGCAACGGTTTCGTCATACTCCCCGCGAAAACGGTTGCGGCGCATATCTGTCAGATAGGCATTGCGCAGAATGACGAAGGTCCAGGCTCGCATGCTTGTACCGGGCTGAAAACGCTCCTGTGCGGCCCACGCCTTCAGCAGCGTCTCCTGCACCAGGTCGTCCGCCATGTCGGCGCGCCCGCAAAGACCGCGTGCAAACGCACGAAGGTGGGGCACGACGTCGGTCAGTTCACGCTTGAAATCGGCTTTTTCGGAGGCCGTCCGTTCTTCGGGCGGCATCAGCTGTTGGAATCCAGCTTGTCGATCAGATCCTGAAAACTGTCAGGCAGCGGCTCTTCGACTACCGAGTCGTAGAGCTGCTTGAGGCCGTTGGCCCAGTCAGGGTCTTTTTCTTTTCCGGACCCGCTGGAAGCGGCAGGTGAACCGCTGGCGGGTTGCCGCTGCGGATTTCTCGGCGTGTGTGATGTCATGGCTTAAAAGATATTGCCCTCTTAGAATTCCCGCCAGGGCCTGTGAACAGACGCAGCAGCGGAAAAATTCGATCCCGAACGTGCTTCGCACAACGCACATGACAGCACAGTGTTCCCGCCCATTTCATTTCGGAACCAAATGGCGTGCGCAGCATACTATATCGCCGGGTAAATCGTCAGGGGCAGGAAGCTGGTCACGGAAGAACTCCAACGCAAGGGTCGCCGCAGGCGTTGGCTGATCGATTATCCGCGCGGTATCCCGGTGCTGATATTCGTTCTCGTGACGGCGATAACAGTCCTCAGCGTGTTCTCTATCGAACGCGGTGAGGTCGAGCGCGATGCGGCAGACGTATCGCGCAAGGCGCAGGCCATGACGTCGGCAATCGAGCGCCGTGCCTACACCAGCTCTGCATATTTACGCGCAGGGGCGGCCTTGTTTTCCACTCAGGCTGACGTGACCCCCGCGGTATTCCGCCGGTTTGTTTCCGAACTCAGGCTGGATTCCAATTACCGGGGTGCGGAAGGCATCGGATGGGCCCCCGTAGTCGCAGCCAGTCAGTTGCGGTCTTTCGAAGGGCGGCTGAACGCCGAGCGCATCAGCGACAAGACGGTCAGGCCGACACTGCAAGAGCAGCCTCGCGAAATCCTCACCCCGATCCTCTATATGCAGCCCGACACGGCGCGTAATCGCCGGGCGTTGGGATACGATATGTATTCGCAACCCGTGCGCCGTACCGCGATGGATCTGGCCGCGGCCAATGATCGCCCCACGGCCAGCGGACCCGTCGTTTTGGTGCAGGAAGGCGGGGGCGATGCAGCCGGCTTTCTTATCTACATGCCGGTCTTCGAAGGTCTGAGCATGGCGCGTAACCTCAAGGGCTTTATTTTCAGCCCATTCAATGCATCGCAATTCCTGGGGTCGGCCGCAAATCTGGTCAGCTACGAATCTGTCGGCGCCCGGTTGAGGGATGGGGAGGCCCAAGGTGAGCCGATACTTGCACAGAGCGATGGGTGGATCGATGGCCGCTCCGCTGTGACGCGCGAAGTCAGCCTGGCCAACCGGCGCATGCTGCTCGAAGTGCAGTCCACACGCGTGGAAGGCCTTTCCTCGATGTCGATGATCACCTTGCTATTCGGTCTCGCCGTGGCGAGCCTGTTAATGCTGGTATCCCGCCTTCTGACACAGCAAACCCTGGAAGACCGCCGGGCGATCATCTGGTTCGAAGAGCAGAACTCCATTCGAAACTCGCTGACCCGCGAACTCAACCACAGGGTCAAGAACACACTCGCCAACGTCCTTTCGATCGTCTCTTTGACGAGGCGTCGTTCGGGAAGTCTCGATGAGTTTGCCGAAGGTCTCGATGGCCGGATCAGGGCTCTGTCGGCTACCCATGATCTTCTGACTCAATCGGAGTGGGGCACTACCCCGATCCGTTCTGTCGTCGATGTGGAACTTGCGCCCTATGCCCGCGATGAGGAGCAAAAACTGGAACTGGTGGGCCCGCATACCGAACTTGCTCCAAACGATGCTCTTTCTCTTGGGTTGGCGATTCATGAGTTGGCGACCAACGCGGCGAAATATGGGTCGCTTAGCGTACCGGGCGGCTGCGTGACCGTGCGCTGGAGCCAGATGAACGAAACGCTGGCCAAGATTGAATGGGTGGAAAGTGGCGGCCCTTCCGTGTCGAAACCCATGCGCCGCGGCTTTGGGACCGACCTTATCGAGAAGATCGTTGCGCACGAACTGAGGCATCCGGTCGAGCTCGATTTCGCTCCGGAAGGCGTACGCTGCACCTTGCTGGTGCCGGTGCGCAAGCCGAGTGAGTTCGAATTGCGGAAGAAGGGGCCTAGCGGTCGCGGCCGCGGTCACTGATAAAAGACAGTAAAAAACCCGGGCCGAAGCCCGGGTTTCTCATTTCATATTGTCAGCGCTCGGATCAGCCGAGAGGGCGGCTCGATCCGAAGAACAGTGCCTGGCTGATGGCAGCCCGTACGGTCTGTTCCTGGAACGGCTTGGTCACAAGATACGTCGGTTCCGGACGGTCTCCGGTCAGGAGGCGTTCCGGGTAGGCCGTGATGAAGATCACAGGGACGCTGCTGATCGCAAGGATATCGTCGACTGCGTCGAGGCCCGAGGAGCCGTCCGCCAGCTGAATGTCGGCAAGGACGAGACCTGGTGTCTTTTCCGCTACAACTTCCTGCGCCTGCGTACGCGTTGCAGCAGTGCCGCAGACTTCGTGACCAAGTGAGGTCACGAGATCTTCCAATTGCATCGAGATCAGGGGTTCGTCTTCGATGATCAGAACGCTGGTCGCGGATTCCTTGTCGATCTCCGAGATGGCTTCCTGCGCCAGCTGCTCGATATCCTCGGGCGACATGTCCATGATTTCACCGGCCTGGTCGGACGAGAAATCTTCGAGTGTCGTCAGAAGCAACGCCTGCCGATTGAGCGGTGTGACCGACTTGAGCCGGTGCTGGGCCGCATCTTCGTGCCCGTCGCCACCAACGGTTTCAGGCACATCAAGGTAGGCGCTCGACCAGACCTTGTTGAATGCGCGATAAAGGGGCACGCGGCCACCTTCGAGCGATTGTTTGAGTTCACTGTCGGCCAATGCGGCTTCGAGTGTGGCACGGACGAACGCGTCTCCCGTGGCCTGTGAGCCGGTCAATGCGCGCGCATAGCGGCGCAGATACGGCAAGTTACGAGCAATCTGATCACCTAGTGACATTTAGACCCCTTCCTTAAGGTGCGCGCTTCTAACGTCCCGAAACCGCTTAGGTTCCGAGCTGCGGGCTCGCAACCCGCGGTTTGACAAGCGCGCTTTTCCCAGCGCATGCGCACGCCGAAATATCGTTAAACGGGGAAACGATTGTCTTGCACGAAGTAACCGATCCCATTCCGTGTGCTGCATGCCCACTGCAATCCTGTCCGGGGCTGCGGCCGCTGGACGAAACGCAGCTTTCCTACATGCAGGAATTCAAGGCCGGCGAGATTAGGCTTGATCGGGGCGACGTGCTGATCGACGAAGGGGCTTCTTACGATCGCTTGTACACGCTTCTGGAAGGGGTGCTGATCCGGTCGCAATCGCTGGAGGACGGGCGACGTCAGATATTGAACTTCATGTTTCCGGGGGATCTGATCGGTCTTCAAGGAGCATTCGACGAGCCATCGAGCCACACCATCGAAGCGCTGATCGACGCCCGCCTATGTCGGTTCAAGCGTGGCGACTTCGCAGGTTTCGTCTCGAAGAATCCTAGTCTGGCATACGACATCACGTGGCTGGCCGCGAAGGAGGAGACCGCTCTTGAGGGGCATATTCTGTCGCTTGGGCAACGCAACGCACGCGAACGCGTCACTTACCTTGCGGTTTGGCTTATCGATCGGGCGCAATCCACGTGCCTGGCAGATGAAAGCAACGTTCTCGCGTTGTCGATTACGCAGTCGCAAATTGCGGATATGCTTGGTCTATCTCTTGTTCATACCAACCGAACACTGCGCCAGTTGCAGCGCGAAGGGCTGGTGGAATGGAAATCCCGAAAAATCCATGTGCCTGATCTTGCGAAGGCGGCTGATTTCGCACAGTTCGATCGCTCTCGTGAAAAGAGCAGGCCGTTCTTATGACTGGCATTTTCGGCAGCTAAAAAAATTCATTGCGGCCGGGAACTCTACTTGAGAAGGCGCGTATTCCCTATGTCACCGCCGAGACCCCCCCTCCCGTCCAAGCGGCTGGTGATACGATCCCGAAAGGCCCCCGTTGAAATCAACGGGGGCCTTTTTTTCTAATTCCAAGTCAATAATCGTGGTCCGTCGGAAATCTTTAAAGTTACCCGAGCATTCCTGCGCTAGTAGACGCGCCCCCTAAGCTTGTGCCAAGGGAAATAACCCATGTGGCAGCTATACCAATTTCCTCTTTGTCCCTTCAGCCGCAAACTGCGCTTGCTGATGGGCGAAAAGAACGTTGCATACGAACTGGTTCGGGAAAACCCATGGGAGGGGCGAGACGAATTCTGGCACCTCAACCCTGCCGGGCGCACACCTGTTTTGCATGATGCGGGGCGGGGTACCGCGCTATCCGATAGTCAGGCCATCTGCGAATATCTGGAAGAAACGGTAGATCGTAATCCGATGATCAACGGGTCGGCTCTGCAGCGTGCGGAAATTCGCAGGCTGGTCGCGCTGTTCGATGATAATTTTTACGCCGATGTGACCGAACCTGCTCTTCACGAAAAGATGAAGAAACGCATAGTCTTGCGCCAGTCCCCAGATGCGCAGGTTTTGCGCCAGCTCGGCCGGATGCTGCACGGACATCTTGATTACATAGATTGGCTGGTCGACACGCGGCAGTGGCTTGCAGGACCTCAGCTAAGTCTGGCCGATCTAACATGCGCCGCGCATCTTTCGGTCGTCGAATATCTGGGCGCGATCGACTGGAAAGGACACGAGCAGACCCAAGGCTGGTATATGGTCGTGAAAAGCCGTCCCAGCTTCAGGCCGCTACTAAGTGAAAAGATGGAAGGCATACCGCCCCCTCGCGAATACGCTTCGCTGGATTTATAGGACGGGGGCGACTCGGTCGTCGGGGCTGACGCCGAGCAGAGCGGCTACTTTTGGCAGACTGGGCAGAACCACGTACTTCGCCCACCCTGTACGATACGCCGGATCGTGCCCCCATCTTCATGATGGCAGACTTGCCTCTCTCGCCCGTAAACATGAAAGCGCGTGGCAAAATAGCCAAGATTGCCATCGGGTTGCGCAAAATCTCGTAAGGTGGAGCCGCCGTCGCGAATTGAGCGTTCCAGCACATCCTTGATCGCCGGTACAAGACGGCGCAATTGCGGCATGGTGACCTGGCCCCCCGCTTTGCGGGGGTTGACACCCGCCTGCCATAAAGCTTCACAAACATAGATATTTCCGAGTCCCGCGACGACACGCTGGTCGAGTAGAAGCAGCTTAATGGCCTGTTTGCGTCCGCGCGTGGCTTCCCGCAGATGCTCGGGTGTAAGCATTTCACCCAGCGGTTCAGGTCCGAGCGCGGCAAAAGGTGGCCACAGGTCGAGCTCTGGCGCTAGCAGGAGGTCAACCGAACCGAACCGGCGGGGGTCGTTGAGGGCAAACACATGATCGCGCGTCGCCAGAACGAGGTGGTCATGCTTGTCGGCTTCTTCGGGATCAATCCGCCAGCGACCGCTCATGCCGAGGTGAAACACCAGCGTTTGGTCGCGATCGGTGTGGAGCAAGCCGTATTTGGCCCGCCGCGAGAGGCCAGAAATCGTCGCTCCTGTCATCGCCTGAACGAGTCCGGGAGGGAAGGGGCGGCGCATATCGGGCCGGTTCACCCGGACACTGACGATCTGTTCGCCATCTAGAAAACGGGCGAGCCCACGCACTGTGGTTTCGACTTCGGGTAGCTCCGGCATGTCGTGCGCTCTAACACTCTTTGCCCGGCACACAATTACCCCTAAGGCACCCAGCCATGAATGATACCGTTTCCTTCGGCTACGAAGACATCGATGCGTCCGAAAAAACCGGCCGCGTAGGCGAAGTCTTTTCGAACGTCGCCTCAAAATACGACGTCATGAACGATGCAATGTCAGGCGGCATGCACCGTCTATGGAAAAACCGCTTCGTTGCTCGTGTGAAGCCTCAGCATGGCGAAACGATACTCGACATGGCTGGGGGGACTGGCGACATCGCTTTCCGCATGGCGGACCGTGGCGCCAGCGTCACGGTGTCGGACATCAACCAGGATATGCTCGATGTCGGCCTTGAACGTGCCGTGGAACGCGGGATCGACGGTCTGGTGTGGAGCCGCCAGAATGCCGAAGAGCTGAGCTTTTCCAATCGCATCTTCGATGCCTACACTATCGCGTTCGGTATCCGGAACGTGACGCATATCGAAAAGGCCCTGAGCGAGGCGCATCGTGTGCTGAAATTTGGCGGGCGGTTCTACTGTCTGGAATTTTCCAGCGTTGAATGGCCCGGCTTCAAAGAAGCCTATGATCTCTATTCGCACAAGCTGGTGCCACAGATCGGCAAGGCCATTGCTGGCGACGAGGATAGCTATCGTTATCTGATCGAATCGATCCGGCGCTTTCCGAACATGGCCGATTTCGAATGTATGATTCGCTCTGCAGGTTTCGAAAACACGCGCGTGGAACCGATCATGGGCGGCCTGGTCGCGATCCATTCGGGATGGAAAGTCTGACCTGGTGACGCGACCAGCAACGCATATCTGGCGGCTCTTCAAGTGGGGCATCACGCTTGCGCGACACCGCGCGCTGGTAGGGATCGAACATGATCCCAACGCACCCGGTCCCGTGCGCCGCATGGCGAAGCTCGCCCGTTGGGTGGCTTTCACGGGCACCAGAGGGGAACGCGATTACGCGGGGGCTTTCCGGGACATCGGGCCCGCCGCTATCAAGCTGGGCCAGACCCTCGCCACGCGGCCAGATCTTGTTGGCGAAGAGCCGGCGCGCAATTTGCTGAAATTGCAGGATGATCTGCCGCCAGTTCCCTTCGAAAAAATCAGGGCAAGCATCGAAGCCAGTTTCGAGCAACCGCTTGAGGCTCTCTGGTCAGAATTCGATCCGGTGCCAATCGGCGCAGCCTCCATTGCCCAAGTCCACCGCGCAACAACCACCGACGGCAGGCAGGTTGCCGTAAAGGTCCTGCGGCCCGGCGTTCGCGAACGATTTGCGCGTGACATAGATACCTATGAATGGGCGGCAGCTCATCTGGAGAGTTTTGGTGTGGAAGCTGCTCGCCTTCGACCCAGGCTCGTCATTGCCAACTTCAAGCGCTGGACCAATCGGGAACTCGATTTGCGGCGCGAAGCAGCCAGCGCTTCTGAACTCGCCGAGCATATGGTCGGGACGGAAGGATACGAAATTCCGGGTATCGACTGGGATCGTACCAATGGGCGCGTGATGACCGTCGACTGGATCGATGGCATTAAAATCAGCAATACCGAAGCGCTGAAGGCCGCCGGCCACGATACCGACGAAATAGCCAGTAGGCTTGTCCTCGCTTTCCTAAAGCAAGCCATCGCCGCCGGATTCTTTCATGCCGACATGCACCAAGGTAATCTGTTCGTAAAAGCGGATGGGACCATCGCTGCCATCGATTTTGGCATCATGGGCCGGATCGATCGACGCGCGCGCATGTGGCTAGCTGAAATTCTCTATGGGCTGACCACCGGCAACTATCGCCGCGTTGCGGAGATTCACTTCGAGGCGCAGTATGTCCCAAGCTATCACAACGTGGACGAGTTCGCGACCGCGTTGAGGGCTGTTGGCGAGCCCATGCGCGGTAAACCGGTTAGTGAGCTTTCCGTTGGCCAGATGCTCGACGGGCTGTTCGCGATCACGCGCGATTTCGACATGCAGACGCAGCCACATCTTCTGCTTCTGCAAAAGACCATGGTCATGGTTGAAGGCATCGCCACGCAACTCAATCCCAAAATCAACATGTGGGATGTCAGCGCGCCATACGTTCGCAGTTGGATCCGCGATGAACTGGGTCCAGAAGCAGCCATTGCCGATCGTATCCGCGAAGACACCCAGACTTTGCTGCGCATTCCAGAACTCGTGCGCAGGATCGAGGATAGATTCCCGCCCAAGGGCGGCGCGCCGGAGCTACCGCCACTGCCCGATGTCGAATTGATGTGGGAAAGACGGCGCCGCACCGAACCAGGTCGCGGCTGGATGGGCTATACGATAGCAGCGGTGGCAGGGGGTCTCGCAGTATGGGCAGCGATAATGCAGGGCTGGATCAACTAAAAGCGGCACCGTGGGATCGCTTCGCCGGCTGGGACAGGTGGCCCGCACGTATACTGCTGTTGGTCGTGGCAGCGCTTCTTGTTCTTGCCGCTATCGCACCTCTCAGCGCGAGTCTGGATGGAAAGCCATCGGAAGTTCCATCGCTCATCGGCGATGGGGCGCCGAACGGGCAGACTGAATCCGAGCGGGACGATGATCTTGCGTTCTACGACCGTGTGATCGAGCGGGTCGAGCACGGCGAGAACTATTACGACTTCATCGTGGAAGAGCAACGCGCGCGCGATTACCCGGTGCGACCCGGTCTCGCCGTGCGTCTGCCGACGCTCGCCTGGATCCATGCCTCGCTAGGTGAGCCTGCAATGATCGCCCTTGCGATCGCTCTGCTCTTCGCATGCATCTGGGCATGGTGGAACCGACTGGGCGAGGAGCCTGGCGGTGTGCGCTTCCGCCTGCTCGGCACGGCGCTGATGGCAATGGGCGGTTCACTCGGCCTCAATCGGTCTTTCTTCGTGTTGCATGAGCTTTGGGCGGGGATGCTGATCGCATTGGCGTTCGGTCTTCATCGACCGGGGCGTTGGGGGGCGGCGCTCTTTGTCGCTGCGCTGGCGCTGGCATTGCGCGAACTGGTTTTGCCCTTCGTATTGTTGATGGCGGCGATGGCGGCGTGGCGCAAGGATTGGCGCGAAGCAACGGCTTGGATCATGCTGGTTGCTGTATTCGCAGCAATCATGGTTTGGCATCTGTCGCTGATAGCCGTGCAGGAGGTGCCTTCCGATCCAGTCGGGCCGGACTGGCTTGTCCTGCGCGGCCTTTCGGGATGGCTCGGGAATATCGTTCTGAGTTCAAACCTCCGCCTACTTCCGCATGAACTGGCCAGTCCTGTAGTCATACTGATGGCGTTGGGTTGGGCCGGATGGAAATCGTCCGCTGGCACGACGGGTACCTTTTTGTATCTGGGCTATGGTCTGGCATTCATGCTCGCGGGCAGGGCAAACAACTTCTACTGGGGCGCAGTCGTCGCACCGGCGATGTTCATCGGCCTGGCTTTCCTGCCTATGGCGCTACCCTCACTGGTCCGTGCGGCGCTAGGGAAGGCATGAATTTGTCCGACCGTCCCCTCGCGGCTTTACCACGCTGGGGCGCAGCGGCGCTTCTGCTTGCGACGATACTTGCGTGCGTATGGAACGTGCGCGCGCTGGAAGCGCGCAATTCTGCGCATGAGGCAGATATAGAGCATAGGCTCGCACTTGGAGAGCGGGTCGATATGGACCTCTATCGCGCTATCGATGCTCGGGTCGCGGCGGGCGAGAATTATTACGAAGCGGCGACTAAAGAACACCGTGAGTTCGGCATGCCGACCAGCCCTTTCGTTACGATAAGAACTCCTGTTCTGGCTTGGACAGGTGCGCTGTGGGGTAGCGACGGGTGGCGCGCAATCGCAGCATTTATGTGGGGCGCCAACGTTCTTGCCTGGTATGCGGCTTTGCGCGGCAGGGGCCGGGTGGAAGCAGCTGTCGGCGCGGGATTGGCAGGATTGTTCGGAATGGTCGCATTCATCCCCGACATCCCTTTCAGTCACGAACTCCTTGCCGGCCTGATGTTATCGCTCGCACTTGCCCTATCGGTGGGTCGTTTGTGGATCGGCGGTCTAATCCTGGCAGCATGCGCCATTGCGCTGCGTGAGCTGGCGTTGCCGTTTCTCCTTGCGTGGGGCAGCGCTGCATTACTGGCAGGCGAACGCGCGAAAGTCCTCTATATCTGCGGAACGCTGATGATAATTGCCTTGGGACTTGCGTTTCATGCGTTCGCCGTTGCCGGTGTACGTGAACCCGGGGACCTGACCTCTCCCGGATGGAGCGGAATGGTCGGGCCGGCGCTCGCTTTGTACGGCATACATGTCACAACATTGCTGCAAACATTACCAGTCTGGCTGGCAGGTCCGCTCGGTGTGCTGCCGCTGCTGGGCTGGTTGGCGGTGGGTGGAAGACTGGGGGTTTTCGCCAGCGCCTGGTTTGCCGGTTTCATCGCTGCCGTTGCCATCTTTGCGCGGCAGGAAAACTTTTACTGGATGGGACTTTTCGTCCCCGCATACGGGGTAGGCCTGGCCTTCGCGCCGCGTGCAGTGACCGATCTATTTCTTGCCATCAGGTCCGCGTCGCCGGCCACCCCCACGCACGCATAGCGATTATGATGACAATGCAGTGAAGCGCCTCGACGCTCATCGGGACCATCCAACCCAGATAGGGTCCCTCAACGACCAGATTGATTATACGCCCAATCAGAGCGATGCCGAACAGTCCGAGAGCAGGTAACAGGACATCGCCCCGCCGCTTCCAGCCACCCCATGCAAGTGACAGTGCCGTCACGTAGAAGAATGCGGTCATGTCGCCCCTGAGGGTGGATTCTCCATGCATCGAGACGATGGCAAGGCCGAAATCGGCGCCAGAACTACCAGGGTCGATCAGAAACCCGGTACCAATCACCAGATCGAGTATTGCCAGTGCAAGCAGGATCGCGCTCAGGATGACATGCATGAAGACCTCCCCGTTTTCTCTTTTTTCACCATGTGACGTTAGGGTGAATATTGAAAAACGCCAGTCCTGAACGCTGGCATTGATGTACGGGGGGCGCTAGCAAGCGCATCAATGGCTTTATGGGAATGCATTCGCCGGTTCGAGTGGCAGCGCACGGACATGATGCAAGCGCAGGAACGCCTCGCATGAGCGGGCCGCGAATCCTGCTCGTCATCGGTGGCGGCATTGCAGCTTACAAATCCTGCGAACTCGTCCGCCTGATCCGCAAGGCTGGCGGCTCCGTCACCTGTGTGTTGACGCAAGGCGGTCAGCAGTTCGTTACGCCTATGGCGCTGGCCGCTCTAAGTGAGAGCAAGGTTTATACATCGCTTTTCGACCTCAAGGACGAGGTGGAAATGGGCCATATCCAACTCAGTCGCGAAGCCGATCTCGTGGTCGTTTGCCCGGCCACAGCTGACCTGCTTGCCAAGATGGCGGCAGGCATCGCCGATGATCTTGCGACCACGCTCATCCTCGCCACCGATAAACCGGTCCTTGCTGTTCCGGCCATGAACGTGAAGATGTGGGAACATTCGGCAACCCAGCGAAACGCAGATTGGTTACGTCAGGCCGGCGTTGCAGTTATGGATCCGGACGAGGGGCCAATGGCTTGTGGCGAATTCGGCCCCGGGCGCATGCCCGAGCCGCCCGCGATCCTTGCGCGCATCGGTCAGGAACTCGACCTCGATATAGAGGTGCCCGAACTGGCTGTATTCAGGCAGGCACAGCTTTCGGCTCCCGCGCTCCGGGAAGAAGCCGAATACGATCTGGACGAACCGCTCGAGCCAGAGGAAGAAGAGGAAGTCGTAAAAAGTGGCGGTGGCCTTGGGGGCCTTTTGTCGATGATAATTCCCCGTTCGACTACGCAACGCAGCCATGACCAGATCGAAGCGGAATTGGACGATCTGCCCGAGCCCGACATGCTCGGAGCTGAAAGTCTTGGTGAAGTGAAAGAGCCGATCGCGGATGGCGGCCCGCTTCTGGCGAGCAAAGGGAAGGCATCTTCCGCACCACCGACTGATCCTGCTGCGCTCAATCACGAAGTGGCACGGCAGGACATGCGTGCCATGCCGCAACCGGGCGTTGAGGAAGCACGGACGTCGGGTATTGCTTTCGAAGATTCGCCGCTTGCCGGTCAGGCGGAGTTCGACCCCGATCCCGATCACCGACCTCTGTTTGGTAAGCACGTTCTGGTGACTGCCGGTCCCACGCGCGAACCTATCGATCCGGTCCGTTACATTGCCAATCGGTCCAGCGGTAAACAGGGATTTGCCATCGCTGCAATGGCTGCCGCGGCCGGTGCGCGTGTCACGTTGGTCGCCGGCCCGGTACATTTGCCCACGCCGGTCGGGGTCGATCGCATCGACGTGGAAACTGCGGACGATATGGCAGAAGAAGTGCGCCGCGCACTTCCGGTAGATGTGGCTTTCATGGTGGCCGCAGTTGCCGACTGGAAAAGTCGGCATGTGGCAGGAGAAAAAATGAAAAAGCGCGGCTCTGCCCCGCCTGCGCTGATCCTGGCAGAAAACCCGGATATTCTGGCCAGCACAGCGGCCGGTCGTAAACGACCCGCACTTTTGATCGGGTTCGCCGCCGAAACAGAAAACGTAGTCGAAAACGCCAAGTCCAAGCGCAAACGCAAGGGCGCCGACTGGATCATCGCAAACAATGTTTCAGGCGCAGAAGGCGATAGCGTGATGGGCGGTGACCTTAATCAGGTGCACATAGTCACGTCTAACGGGGTCGAAAGCTTGCCGGAGATGCCGAAGGAGGATGTGGCGCGGGAGCTTGTGCGCCGCGCGGCAGCCGCACTTTTCCCCGTAGAGGACGACGCTGACTGACCCAAAGATTCTCAGACCGTTGGCCTGCTATTCGGGCAGCAATCCCTTGCCCTCGAACCGGGCAACGGCATGGCGTACGACCTTGTCCAACGCCTCTTCGGAGAAGAAGCCGCCCGGAATCAGGCACCGCTCGATAAGGACACGGCGAAAGGCACCGAATGTTTCCATGTCGGGCGCGCTCGCTTCGCTCCAGAACCGGTCGATCCCATCCTGAAACGTGATATCGGGAATGTCGTAAACGGCATGTCCCAGCGCAATGACCGGGACTCCCTTGGCCAGCGCCAGCGTACCGCTCGTGCTGTTGATGGTGACCATCCCCTTCGCTCGCTCGGCTACCGGCACGATGTCGCCCCAGGCCATATAATCCACCCGGTCGGACACGCCGAGCAAGTCAGCGATCGAACTGGTCTCTTCAAGCCAGTCGTACACCCCGTTATCCAGCGGATGTTCCTTGACTACGAGGCGTGCGTCCTGGGGTGCATGCTCGGCAAAGGATCGAATGACCAACATCAGTGCATCGGTCATGCTCGCAAACGGTGAATGCAGACGAATCTGGGCATCGGAAGCAAGCTGCAACGGAAACAGGAAGTACGGCGCCTCGGAAGTCAGCAATCTTTCCGTCAGCGCTACAGCCTCTTTGCGGCGATCTTTCCCTCGAGTGAGCTTGCGAGCCCATCCCATACCCTCGATGACGGGGTGCCAAGGGCGATGATTGGCCCAATGCGGATAATACCAGCGGCTGAAAATGTCCGCGACGTTGAAAAGAAGTCCTTCCGTGGCGCGACGGCGAAAGGAAGACGGTACCTGGCGATGTTCGGGGACAGGAGGCAACTCTGCAGCAAGCTGACGGTACCAGGCCGGATCGCGCGGCAGGGATGAATGCCCGTTTACACCCCCTAGTTCTAGAGTGACCCAGTCCGGACGGATGTAACCTTCTTCAAACACGTGAACCGGAACGTCCAGTTCTCGGCATACTGCGGTGGCAACCAGATGGTGGGGGCGGCAATCGCCGAACAGGACAACGTCGGTGACCCCTTTCTCAGCAATGATAGTCCGTAGCGTATCTGGCCATTCGTCAAGCGACTTGCGATATTCGATACCACCTGGAAGGCGCCAGAATAGCCGGTCGCCACCGTTGAAATTGACCTTATAGACTTTGTGGCCGGATTTGATGAGTTCTTGACCAAGGCGGCGAAATACCCGGCCCATCAAGCCTTGCAGCAAAAGTACCGTTCGCGGCGAATCCGGCTTTCGGTCCTCATCCGGTTCGCGCGCCGTCATTGGTTCGGGCTCATTGCCTGAGCCACTTGCCTGGTGGGTATCACCATTGAAATGTTTGAAATTCTGAACAACCACTACCGTCAATCCTTGCGCCCCTTCATAGGACACTTGGCGTGAAACGCGACGCTTATCGGACTTGTTATGAACATGAACAGGCTAGAGTCTTGAAACTGACATCTCATGAATTGCGACTTGCGTTTCTTCGCCCTAACCGGATGTCATGAGTTTGACATGATGCATCTCGTGGCTTCTCTGTTAGTAATCGCACCTGTTGCACTGCTGGTCGATATTTTTGCGCGTCCAAGACGCGTAAAACGCCTGCGCTCTGCTCAGGGCTCCTTGCTGCTGGTCCAAATTGCTTTGTTCATCTTCGGCGTTCTGCTTTTTGTAAGCGGTAATGCTGTTTTGGCGGCAGTCCTCGTTCTGGCACTAAATCTTCTGTTCGTTGTCGCTTCCAACGCAAAGAACGACATGCTGGGCGAGCCCTTGTTGTTTTCCGATCTGGCCTTGATCGGTGCGGTGTTCAGGCATCCACAGTTCTACCTCTCTGCTCTGGAGCGATCTCAAAAACTACTCGGCCTTGTCGCTCTGGCCGTGCTCGTTGCGGCGTTCGTTTGGTTGTTCGACGCAAATCTGGTCACTCGAATCATTGGCTTGGGTATCAGTCTGATTACCTTCATTCTCATGCGCATCTCTCTGGAGACGAATACCTTTAAAGCGCTGGCATCGGAGCCCGATGCGCATGCAGATGTCGCCAAACTGGGGCTTGCGAGCACCTTGTTGTTGTATTGGATTCGGTGGCGAGGCGATGCCGAGAAAGGCACTTCGTCGGCAACGGACCCATGCGATCCGGACTTGATAGATGCCTCGGAATTCTCACCCAACTCCGAACCCGAGATCATCGTTGTCATACAGTGCGAATCCTTCGCCGACCCGGTCGAACTGTTCGGAAACTGGGGTGTCGAACTGTCAAACCTCAAAGCTGCAAAGAAGGACGCGGTCCTTTGGGGGAACCTGTTGGTTAGCGGGTTCGGAGCTTACACCATGCGAACCGAATACGGGGTTCTATTTGGGCGCGAGGAAGATGAATTAGGCTTTCGCCGCTACGATCCGTATTTGACGGCATTGAAGGATGGCGCGCTGGCGCTTCCAAACAGATTGGGGGGCGATCGGTGGCGGAGCGTGTTCGTGCACCCTCACGACATGCGTTTCTACAGCCGCCACCGGATACTGCCCGAGGCTGGGTTTTCCCAATTGATCGATGACAGCGAGTTTGATCGGCCTTCATCTGGCGACGGTCGCTACATTTCGGATGCAGCGCTCGCGGCAAAAATACTGGAGGTTGCTCGGATCGCGACCAAGCGGACTTTCATTTACGCGGTGACGATCGAAAACCATGGTCCATGGTCGAGCGAGGGAGAGCCACTCGTCGCCCACTATAATCGGCTGGTGCAAGCCGGGGATTTCATGCTCGGCCAATTGCGCGATGGCATCACTGCGTTGGGAAAGCCGGCGCTGCTGGCCTTTTTTGGAGATCATCGTCCGAGCATTCCGGGGGCAAGCATGCCGGGCGGCGATCGACATACCCCATATGCGGTCCTGCGCTTCGACGCCGCTGGAAGGATCATTTCTGGCGGCAGCCAACGCAAAGACCTCACGCCTGCGCAGTTGCATCACGCGATCCTGTCACTGGGCAAACAATGGCGGAAAAAGGGTTAGGCCAACTCAGGGTTTGAGCTTGGCTAAAAGTTGATCGCGAAGGCGGGCGGGCAACAGTGCGTCCACCATCCGCAGAGCCGAGAATTGCCAAGGCGTCACGTAATGGCGCATACCCTTTCTGCCCGCTTCGATGATGCGCCGCGCGGCCTCTTCCACGCTTAATTCAATCGGCCGGCTTGATGAGGCATTGCGGGTGGAGGGGGTGTCAATGAACCCGGGGGCTGCCAGGGTCACGCTCACGCCGTACGACTCGACGGCAATGCGCAACGCGTCCGTAAAGCGTGCCAATCCCGCCTTCGATCCGGAATAGCCGGCAGCAAATGGCAAAGAATGATGGCCCGCCGCGGAGCCGATCACCACTATCCGGCCATGACCGCGCTCGGCCATTCTTCCCGCGATGGCTGCCGCCATTGCAGCTGGTGTGGCAAAATTAACCTGGGCTGCGCGAAGGACCAGCTCGGGATTTTCGACCAGATCGCCCTTGGCGCGCGTATCGCCGATGCCAGCGACGAGATAGGCCAAATCGAATGGTGCTTCCTTGTCTTGGCTCAGCACGGCGTCAATGGCCGCCTGTCCATCCGTCAGGTCCAAGTAGAACGCCTGCGCTTCTGCCCCTGCGTGGCGGACCTTTTCGGCTATCAGGCCGAGTCTCGTCCGGTCGCGCCCCCAAAGGCTAAGGTGTACCCCCGGAGCTGCATGCAGTGATGCCAGCGCGCCTCCGAGCGCTCCCGAAGCGCCGGTGCACAAAATTCTAGTCACGGATGCATCTTTCGTCATTTCGTGACCCTTGTGCCACATTGGAGTATCCTCAAATCCTCAATTAGCTGCGTTTCACCGCTTGTTTGTTGACAATCGGGTGCCTTTTCTATCGGGATATTCGTGTGATGAAGGGTCCGACTACCAAAGAAAAGCGCCTCGTTCTTTTCGAGAATCCGTTTCTCGAGATGCTTACGCTCGCGTCCATTTGGCTGTTTGCAGCAGTCTGGATCGTCGTCCTGCCGCTTATCGCCTTTGTCGGCTGGGGCACGGTTTCCGTTTCGACGGCCGTCGGCCTGAGCCTTGGCGGGCTGCTGATGTGGAGCCTGTTCGAATATATCGCCCATCGCCATCTTTTTCATTGGGAGCCGCAATGGCTTCCCGCGCGCCAGCTCGTATTCGCGATCCACGGCAACCACCATGCCCAGCCGACCGATCATCTGCGCAATCTCATGCCGCCGATCGTCAGCCTTCCCGTCGCCGGGGTCATATGGGCGCTCTGCTACGCTCTGGCGGGCAATGCCGGCACTTGGTTCGTCTTCGGATTCCTGGTCGGCTACGTCCTGTACGATCTGACCCATTACGCCTGCCATCAATGGTCCATGCGCGGGCGCATAGGGAAAGTCATCAAGAAGCATCACATGCGTCATCACTTCATGGGTGAAGACGGCAACTTCGGTGTTACGACGCCGCTGTGGGACCATGTGCTCGACACGCGGATCGGCTCCGCCGGTCGGGCTTCGGCCAAGGCCATGCGCGAACTGCCCGTTCATCCGGCAGAATGATTCTTCGGTAGAAGCGCGGCGTCTTCGATCACCTTCGCGGCGATCTTCATGTGAGAATCCCAGTCCGGCTCTTGCCAGGCGGTAACGCGCGTTAGTTGCGCACGTCGCATCGGGCCATCCTGGGTATGGTCCAGTACCGTCCGCTCCCAACCCGGTCCGTCGAGAGGATCCAGATAGTCGGGAGCATTTCCGCCGATTTCGCGATGGGCTTCGATATCGCTCGCGATGACCGGCGTGCCGACCGACAGGGCCTCGGCAATCGGCATGCCGAACCCTTCGGTAAAGGACGGCATCAGCAGCGCGTGGGCGCCGCGGATGGCCGCAGCCAAGTCGCTGTCGCCGCAACCGTTCACTTCCTCCAGCACCGGGCCGAGCGAAGGGCAGCGTTCGAGCATGTCGACGATCTGCTCATTCTCCCACCCCCGGCGCCCGATCACCAGCAAGCGTGGCACATCGTCCAAAGGCAGCGTTTCAGCCATTTTGCGCCACAGGTGAAGCAGCAGTAGATGGTTCTTGCGCGGTTCGATGGTGCCGAGACACACGAAATAGGGCTTCCCATCGGCATAAACGCGCGGTGCCGCTTTCGCGATTGGCTCTGTGCCAAGAAGCGCCACGTGGATCTGCGGCGGGATCCCGCCTTTGCTTTCGACCCATCTCGTCAAGGAGGCACCCGTAGCGGCCGAATTGACGATCACCGCATCGGCCAGCTCTGCCACCGTGCTCATCCGCTTTTCGTGAAGCGCCGATCCACCGGGCCGGGCATATTCCGGATACTCGATCGGTATCAGGTCATGCACCATGCAGACGAACCTGGCTTCTTCGCGTTGCAGGATGCGCCGCATCTTGGCGGCGTGCGTGAGGTGGTGCGGCGAAACCTGCACCAGAACGTCGGCGGACCCGATTCCCACACGCCGCGGAAGCAGCCGTGCCATCCATGGCAGGACTGATGCGAGAGTTCGCTGCCCTGAAGATCGATCGGTCGCTGTCCAGCGCCTGTCGAGTTCGTCCAGATAAGCGATGGCGATTTCGCGAGAAATCCTTCCGTAGAGGCCTGTCGGATGGACGGCGGCAAAAGCAAGCTTGGGCCCGTACAGGCGAAGCAGTCCACGCGCATAGGCCATCTCTACGCGGTCAACGCCAGAGGGACCGGAATGCCGCACACGGGAAATCAGCCGCGATATATCCAGAACAACACGGGTCATCGGTGAACCTTCTTCTGCCCGCGTGAGCGGTGGCGCGCCATGACGCGTCCTTGGAACCGGCGAACCGGTTCGATCCATCCAAGACGGTTGGGCATCTGTTGTTGACCCATGCGTTTCACGAGCACTTCGGGCGGGCACGGTATGCCTGTCACCGGGTCGAGATAACGGGGATAGAGCAGCAGCACACCAGCAACGAGCTCGTCCAGGGAGAGCATGCGCGACCTGCGCGGCGGCGTGGTCGCCATATCTCGTGTGAGCCCCCAACCCGCGTAAAATGGGATGCCATGGCAGATGACTTCCCTGCCACGCAGCAGCGCTTCGAAACCGGAAAGCGAGGTAAGTACATGAACCGCGTCTACCGCATCGAGTAGGTCAACCATCGCTTCTTCACGCACGATGCGGTCGGCATATTGCAGGGCATCTGCATCCACGACCTGGCCATTGCGGTGGCCTGCATCGACATCGGGGTGAGGGCGCCACCAGATCTGTGCTTCGGGTTCTTCGGCGCGGACGCGGCGCAGCAGTTCGAGGTTGGATGTCAGCCCGCCGCCGCCGGCCAGCACCGACATGTCGTCTTCCACCTGTCCGGGTACCAGAACGATCCTTCCTTCGCGCGTCCCGATGACCTGCGCGGCCATTCGCTTCGCTGCTCGCGCATATTTGCTGATGCCCGTGTCGACGATCGTCTTCCGCAGCAGGCGCGCACGCTCGATCAGGTCGTGCGAGAATTCCTCATTCTGCAAAATCGTCTCGAGATCGCTCGGATGGCCGGGGTCGAAATGGATACCACGCCGGTCCACAATCACGGATGATGGAGGCACCAGATTGCTGCCAAGGCCAACCGATCGTACGAAGCCATCCTCGACGCGCACGACCGGCACCCCTCGCTTTTCTGCATTTGCGAGGAGGGATTTGGAGATGCGCGATGGCCAGACAGCCAGTGCGCCGCCACGCGCCTCGGCAACGGCCAGGGCGCCCGCTGAAGTGCGCGCAATTTTCAAAGCAACGCCCGGTACCCAAAGGAAGCGGCGGATTTCTTCGCGCTTCCACCAGCTGATCCCGCATGCCGCGACTATGGTCTGCCCCGCGGTGCCGCGATTGGCATCGATCACTCTGCGCCAGTCTGCCAGCAGTTCGATAGCCTTTGCCGGTTCGAGCCAGCCATCTGAAAACGGATCGCGCATCGGCTCTGCCAATGCCATCGCAGCCCTATTCGCCAGTGTCTCCCCATCGTCGCCTGGCTCGCCGTAACGGCCTGGCGATAAGACTTGAACGTGAATACCGGCGATGGTGGCCAGTGCGACCCATTCATCATCACCATGAGCGACCAATTTTCCCGTCTGCGACAGGACAGCCCAGGGGTCGATATCTGCGCCGTAATCGAGCGCGGCGGTTTTCAGCGGGGATGCATGCGGGTGCCCGATGCAGATCGTCTTTTCTGCCCCGAAACGCGCGCGCAGTTCCGCTGCCTCGGACGCGGAACGAGGCCGGATGGCCGTGTCGATAGCAAGTGGAGCGATTGGCTTGCTCCAGTACGATCCCCCGACACGCGCGTTGCTGACGGATCTGAACAGGGCCGTCCGCGTGTCGCCGGTCGGAGCATCCACCTCGGGCAGTGGTGAAAACATGTGCATGGCATTTGCCATGCCGGGGAAGGGGGGCGCACGCAGCAATCTGGACGCGGCAGGGGTGGGAAGGGGCGTCATGGGCGCACTCCCCAGGCTACGAGCTGTAATTGCCCCAAGTCGCTGCAGCCAATGACGCCATAGCCGCCCGTCGGAAGTTTGAGGGAGGGTAGTGTGCTGGCTGCATCGCTAAGACCTTGCGCCGCCATCAATGCAAACCGCGCCGCACCATTGCTGGTCACGAGCAATGTCGCCTCGCCGGGATCGGCGTTTTCGAGGAGATCGCGCCAGGCGGCAATTCGCTCTTCGCGATCGACGCTCCATCCCGTGGGCGGAACCGCGCCACTTTCCCATGCTTTGAGTGCGTCCTCTCCAATTCTGGCAAGGACTATCTCTTCGGGCTGGTCCTCGTCCGGACCATGATCGATTTCGCGCAGGAATTCGGCTGACTCTTGCTCGCACGCATTCGCCTGTGTCGAGAGGATTTCGCAGGCCGTCTGCCGGGTCCGCTTGAGCGGAGAAACGAGCGTGCGCGAAAACTGCCATCCCATGTCGGCGAAATGCCTGCCGAGCGCCCGGGCCTGCTCAATGCCATGCCCTGTTAGGGGCAGATCGGTGCGGGCCCCGATCCTGCGCGGCTGATCGCCGGTTTCAAATGTGTTGCCGTGGCGAACAATGACGAACATGGTGCTGGCTTCTAGCGCTTGCCGCCGGTGCCGCAACCATCCCGCTCACGCGGGGTAAGGGTCGCCCAGTTTTGCAATCGCTTCTTCCGCGAGGGCAAGGTCCGCTGCAGTGTCGATACCCGACAGCGCGTGCTCGGGCGGTGCAACGGGCACAGTCGCAATTTTCCAACCATGTTCGAGAAATCGCAATTGTTCGAGCCCTTCCAGGATCTCGTAAGTTCCGGGCGAATTTCCGACAAACCAGTCCAGCGCCTCGATCGTGTACGCATATAGACCCATGTGCTGCCAGACGGGCGATGTATCCATTTTGCGCAGATCGGCCTCGTTACGCATTGCTGGCAGAATGGATTTGGAAAACCAGAGAGCATGACCCTCTGAATCCCTCACACAGGTAGTACCGCTGAAGGGAGCGGTCTGCTTATGTGCCTTCAGCCGATCGAGCCTCGCCCAGTCCAGTTGATATACCGGCGTCGCAACCGACGCGTTCCCTTCGCGTAATATCTTTATCAATGATGCAATCGTCTGCGGCGCAATGAAAGGAGCATCGCCCTGCAGGCAAATCACGCGTTCCGGCTTACCCGATTTCAGCGCCGCGGCGTGTGCCCGGGCCGTTCCGGAATCCAGCGCCGCATCGGTCAGGACGGATCTCGCGTCCAGCGCATTGGCGTGTTCTGCAATTCGTTCATCGTCGGTCGCCACGACAAAATCGCAATTGCCACAAAAGTCGGCGGCTTCGCGGGCATTGGCGATTACTCGCTCTAGCAGAGTGCGCCCGGCCAATGCCAACAACGGCTTACCGGGCAGCCGGGTTGATCCGTACCGCGCCGGTATGACTATGAGATCGCGGCTTTCCATCCTCATCCTTTCAGCCAGCACCGCGGCTCCGGCTGACGGAAAAATTCAACCGATTCCCAGTCGAACCAGATCGTGCATGTGGACGATGCCGACCAGCTTTTCGCTGTCCGTCACGAACAGGACCGAAACGGCGTTATCGTTCATCAAGGTCAGAGCCTGTGCTGCCGGCATGGACGGCTCGGCGGTGACCGGACGCGGTGACATATGGCTTCCGATGGGGTCGTCGAGATCGTGGATTGCGATACAGCGGCGTAGATCGCCATCGGTGAATGCGCCCACAAGCTTCTCGTCGGCATCGATAACTGCGGTGCAGCCATAGCGTTTGCGGCTCATCTCGATCGTTGCACTGCGCAGAGTGGCATCGAGGCTGACTCGCGGCAAAGCCTCGTCCGTACCCATGACCTTATCGAGCGTCGTCAACTGCGCACCCAGGCGACCGCCGGGATGAAACAGACCGAAACTGTGGGACGAGAAACCACGAGCCTCGATCAGGGCGACAGCAAGCGCATCGCCAAGAACCAGTTGCATGGTCGTCGATGATGTCGGTGCAAGCTCGTTCGGACACGCTTCCCGCACGACGGGTAGGGTCAGACAGATATCGGCCGCTTCACCGACCCAGCTCGAACCGTTCGCGGTCGCCACGATCAGTGGCAGTCGATACATGCTGCAATAATTGACGATGTCGCCGAGTTCGCGTGTCGTGCCCGACCATGTAATCGCGAAGACTACGTCATCGCGCGAAATCGCGCCGAGATCGCCGTGGCTGGCTTCTCCCGGATGCAGGTAGAGCGCGGAGGTACCGGTCGAACAGAAAGTTGCCGCAATCTTGCGGGCGATGTGGCCGCTTTTCCCGATCCCGGTGACAATGATCCGCCCTTTGGCAGATGCGAAAGCGTTCACTGCCTGTTCGAAAGCATCGCCAAGGCCGGTCTGCTTGAAAGCACTTTTCAGATCTTCCAGGCCACCGATTTCGATCTCGAGCGTTTTGAGGGCGGAGACCATGTGGTCGGAGGCTATTGTATCGTTGATCATAGAAAGGAATTTCTGCGCAACTCTGGAAAACGATGTAGGGGGCGCGTATCTTGAAATCGCTTTGGCGCCCGTAACGGCTCGTTCACCTCTTGGTGCTGGTGATGTCAAGCGGTCACTTCTAGCAGCATGTATTTTTGGGGCGGACTCTACAAGATTTACGGTAGGGCGTTGTAAAAACACCTCAAAGAGCGGTCGATGAGAATGGATTTGAACAAATGATACTGTGTGGTCGCAAGATAACGGCAGAAACCCCGCTATTCGTGATTGCCGGGCCGTGCGTGATCGAAAGCGAACAACATTCTCTTCATGTCGCGGATACCTTGGCCGCCATTGCCCGGCGCCTTGATGTGCAGGTGATTTATAAAAGTTCCTTCGACAAGGCCAACCGTACGTCGGGCGACTCGTTTCGCGGGCCTGGCTTGGACGACGGGCTTCGCATTCTCGAAAAAGTTCGTGCTGAAACGGGGCTGCCGGTCCTCACCGATGTACATGAAGCGAATCAGGCCAACCCCGTGGCCGAAGTCGTTGACGTCCTCCAGACTCCTGCCTTTCTCGCTAGACAGACCGACTTCATCGGCGCAGTTGCCGCCAGCGGAAAGCCGGTCAACATCAAGAAGGCACAGTTCATGGCGCCAGGCGACATGCAGAATGTCGTAACAAAAGCCCGCCAGGCGGCGGCTGCAGCGGGCAAGGAAACCGACAATTTCATGCTTTGCGACAGAGGCACGTCGTTCGGATACAACACGCTTGTATCTGACATGCGCGGCCTCTCAATCATGGCGGAAACAGGCTGCCCGGTGATTTTCGATGCGACCCATTCGGTTCAACAGCCCGGTGGGCTGGGTTCTCGCTCGGGGGGGCAAAGCCAGTATGTGCCTCTCCTGGCTCGCGCTGCCGTTGCGGCCGGCGTCTCCGGTGTATTCATGGAGACGCACCCTGATCCGGCTTCGGCGCTCTCGGACGGCCCGAATGCGCTGCCGCTTGAGAGGTTCGAATCCCTCGTGTCCCAACTCATGGCCATCGACGAGATCGCCAAAGATGCGCTGCGGGCCGAGGTGTAAGGGCCTTCCCCGCATGAGTTTGATCAACAAAGCCAAGGCCATCGCGCTGGCGCCGATCCACGTTCTTCAATTGGGAACCTCGGCGAAAAGCTTTCTCGACCATCCCCTGATCGGGTCGCAGCGCCTCAATCGGATGGGCCTTCACCGCACTCGCGTCCGCGTTGCGGATGCGATGTGCAGGTGGCGCAGGCGCCGTCTCGCAAAACATGTGCGTGCCGACTGGCGCCGAGCATTCGATCGTGACGGGTTCGTCGTTATCGAAAACGTGGTTCCAGCGGCGGAATTCAGAAAGCTCCGAGAGGCCATCCTGCATTCCGAATGGCCCGCCCGGGAGATGCGCCAGGGCGATGCCATCACGCGTCGCATCGCAATCGATACCGAAATGCTTCAGGCAGCCCCGGACCTTAGGCGGTTCTTGGCACGAAAAGATATCAACGCACTATTTCACTACGTGGCGAGCTTTCGCGTGACGCCGCTCCACTACGTACAGACGATCATTTCAAACCTTGTTGGCGGGGGCTCCGATCCACAGCAGGTTCTTCATGCCGACAGCTTTCACGCGTCCATGAAGGCATGGCTCTTCCTCAATCCGGTCGCGAAAGAAGACGGCCCTTTCACCTATGTCCGTGGTTCGCACTGCTTTACGCCGAAACGGTTGGAATGGGAGCACGAGAGGAGCCTCGCTGACCCTCAGTCGATCGACCGCTTGTCTGCCCGCGGCTCGCCACGCGTCGATGCATCAGGCCTGACGCAAATGGGATTGCCCCCGGCAGAGGCTCTGGCACTGCCGGAGAACACGCTCGTCGTAGCAGATACCGGCGGTTTCCACGCTCGCGGCGCAGCAGAGAAGGCAGGAGAGCGGGTCGAGATCTGGTCTTATGCGCGACGCAATCCGTTCTTGCCTTGGCTGGGCGGGGATCCCCTGAGCATTCCCGGAATCGCCGAGAAGCGCGTAGGTTGGCTCTGGTCCTTCCGCGATCGCTTCGAAAAGAGCATCGGCCAGCCGTGGCAGGATGTTGGCATGCGTAGACCTGTGGACGATACTCCAGCCGACTAAATGTATCTCGGCTAGGTGCGCGGGCGTCTTTTACGTCGTAGCATAACCCAGGTCAGTACCGACGTTGCAATGATCGGCCCTATAACATCGGCGAACTGGTCGGCTTTAGTCCAAACCTTGCGATCGAAAGCTGCCCACCAAGGGGCGTTGGCTCGGAGGCCATGCCCGAATTGCTCGATCCACCGATATTCTGCCTGCGCCAATTCCCGCCCAATGAAATAACCACACGCAAGCAACGCTCCGGCCCACCAGTTCCGGGTCAGGAGCCCGACGATGATTTGTATCGCGAGCGCCACCAATGCATGTTCGGCGAATGCGATGTGCAAGCCCTCCCTGTGGTCCCTAATATCCCTTAATTATTCACGTTATTCGCGACCGCGGTCGCAGTGACAATCGGCGAGAACAGCTGACCGATCGTCTGGATAAGCTTGCGGGGTTGATTGCTTTGGGAATTCCCGAAGTAGAGGACATCGTCATCACGCAACGCAAACCGTTGCGCTAGGAAGAAGGTCGGCGTCTGCATAAGATTGAAATGATAGACCGTCGGCTGGGTTTTATCGGGTCCGGTGTACCGAAAAAGGAAGATGGCCTTTGGATCTCCGGCGTTGCTGTTCGGCCCACCCGCAGCTGCGATCGCTTCGATGACATTCATACGCTCGCGCACGAAAGGAATTTGCTGAACCCTGCCTGTGGCACCGAGAACCGAGAAGATCAGCGGTTCGGCAAGAATGGTTACACGATCACCGGGATAAGCGCGCACACGATCATACGTGCCGGCCAAAACATCGGATAAGCGCAGACGAACCAGATCGTCCCCTCGTTCGATGAGCAGAGTTAGGTTCTTCGCTTCGCCGCGATATCCGCCCGCCAACGCAATGACATCAGAAAGCGTTTCGCGATTGGTCTGCAATACGAGACGTCCCGGTTGTGCGACTTCACCACCAATGATGATAGAATTACCGATCACTTCCTGACGAGTGACGGAAACCTGAGGGTCCTGCGAGAAGGTGCGAAGTCCTTCACGAATCTTTACCTGAACATCCGCTAGAGTATTACCAAGCACCTGGATCGTTCCGACATAGGGAATGTCTATCATCCCGTTGTCGTCGACGCGCCGTGGAGGGAGGGTCTGGGCTTTGACTGAGGGGTCGAATCCACCCGCGGCGTCTGCTGAACTGCCGCCTCCAAACAACGCGACACCTGCCTCGAAAACCGTGACGGAGAGTACGTCACCGGGACCGATCATATCGGATGGTGGGGGATCATAATCTGGCAACTGCCAGCCAATCGGTTCTGCGACCGGAGGGACGTCGGCGATCGAATTTACAGGCACGATATCGATGGCTGCTCCGGCGACCTGTGCCTCCAATGCTGTATCGGTTATCTGGCCTCCAGTCGGTCCGCTCGAAGGCAAGGTGGAGCAGGCACAAAGCGAACCAAACGCGATGGTCGACAAAAGCAGTTTCAGTTTCATGATGAATTCGTATGAGATTTGCGTATGAAGGGCTCCTCTAACCAATAAGAAGGTTCAGGGATAGCCCGTCGCGATCCAATTCACACCGCCATCAGAAGATAATGCGTTGAAGAGTAGTTTTCTAAGGCAGTTGCGGGACATTTTGCTATTGCTCGCTTGTCGACCCGACCGCTTGGCGCTCATCGGTTGGTGGCGATTGTCCGGAAAAAAGTTGCGAGCTCACCATCGACTCCAAAGTGCGATCGCGGCCTTGCCTTTCGCCAACGAACGGTGGATGTCTGACGCTGGTTCAGAAGATATGTCAGCAATCGCCGCGGCGCGAATATCCAAAGGCTTACATAGCTTTTCTGTCCACATACATATCGCAAATGACGACGACTGCCGCGTCGCTCGCCGAGCAATAGAATCGGCACTTGGGCAAAGCGAAAAGCCGGTACGCATATTTGTCACCGCCCCTCGCGCCATGATTGGCCTGCCCGCAGCCTGCGACCTGATTTGTATCCTTCAGGAGCCTTGTCAAAGTCGTATTGCAGGCTTGGAGCTCTCATTGGCTGCGGCCGAAGAGCTTGGTATAGATTATGTAGTTCCCCTTGCTGTTGGCGCAATGCTACCGCGGCATTCTCTAGCTGGATACGCTGCATTCAACAGAGAGCAGCGGCATGAGAGGCTGCCTATTTTGTTTGGGGATCAGCTTGAGGATCTCACACATTCGAACGCGGCGATCGGCTGGTTTAAACCTCTGTGGGATCAGCGGATGATGCTATCTCAGGATTACATCAGCTCGGCATGCGCATTGCCGGTCAGTCCTGCGCGTCGGTTTTTTATTAAGAAGGACGTTCAAGCTCCAACCTGCATTTACGAACTGATCCTACTAATGTCCTTGCCGCCGGATACCGGCGTTTCCGTTGAAAAAGTGCAGCGGATAACCATGCGCACAGTGACGGGAGACTGGTGCACAGACGGAGATGCAGAGTCTCAAGCCGTTCAAAATGCCGGGCCTGAGAACGCATTGGTGTCGGCGGGACCATTCGGCACGGTACAGTTGCGTTGGCCATTGCCACAACCGATCCCAAAAGTTAGCATAATAGTCGCAACTCGCGACAAATTGGAACTGCTTCAAACGTGTGTAGAGGGCGTGCTTTTTCAAACCACCTATCCCGATATCGAATTGATCATCGCAGACAATGATAGTCGGGAAACGGCAACACTCGAATATTTAGACGAGATATTAAAGGACCCGCGCGTTCGCGTCGTGCGTTGGCCGTATCCGTTCAACTATTCGGCTATCAACAATTTTGCCGCAGGGCACGCATCGGGCGAATATTTGTGTCTGCTCAACAATGACATCGAAGTTCTGGAACCGCAATGGCTCGAAGAAATGGTACGCGAGGCTGTGCAACCGGGTGTCGGCGCGGTCGGCGCGCGTCTGCTCTATCCTGACCGGACAATCCAGCATGCAGGCGTCGCGCTGGGGATCGGAAACGCGGCCGGCCATGCGCACCGAGGATTGCAGGAAGATGAAGCGGGCTATTTTGCACAAACGCACATCGTGCGGGGCGCAAGCGCGGTTACAGCAGCCTGCATGCTGGTGGCAAAGCGACATTTCGATGCCGTTGGTGGGCTAGACGAGGATGCGCTTGCCGTGGCTTACAACGACGTGGACCTTTGTTTGAAGCTAAGGATGTGCGGACTGGTCAACATCTACACCCCGCTTGCGACACTCATCCACCACGAAAGCAAATCGCGCGGGCTCGACTTCGCGCCAGAGCACCTTGAACGCTACATGCGCGAACTCGCGGTGTTCCAGCAGCGGTGGGGGGCCGCGGAGGTGGTAGATCCGTGGCACCATCCGCGGCTGAACAGACAAAGCGAAGTATTCAGCTGAAGCTGCGGATTGGTCAAAAGCTCTTAAAAACCGACGACGTCAATTTAGCTGGCAGCGTCTGGCACCTTGCTGGCCAGGCTAGCAAATTCGGAGAGACGAACCAGAATGCAGATGAAATCTGCTTGGGCCAAGGCTTCATCGATCGTCGTCAAAGCTACAGGCTTGTCCGCCTAGCTTGTACGAGGTACACGATCTGCGCATTGCTCGGTGCGCTGATATAGCGCAGCGCACGGCAGATGATTTCGAACATTTCGCCATAGTTCTAGCGGTGATGGATGGTGATCAGGATGATGCGGCGATTGGGCACCAGGAAAAGAAGCAGCGTTTCGATCTGGCCATCGTCGATGTCGTATTGCCATGCAAGAGCGGGCGTTCGTATTTCCTATCTTTCAGGACATCGCGGAACGCGACAATGATGATGGCGGAGATGTACGTCAGGTTCTGCCCAGCTTCACAATGTCGAGATCGACTTCGGGTACGATGTCGAACAGCCACCGGATCTGATCCAGCCTCTCGCGGTGCTGTGCCGTCAGGTTTCGCAGACATGCACGTCGAGCCTTGGAGCACTTCAATCGGTCGACGATCGGCGCTATCTTGATTGACTCTGGACGGGTGTCGAAAACCACCAGAATTTTTAGGCTCTGTCCTATCGTCCGCAATGATTCGTCGGAGACATGCTTCAGGGGCAGATACAGCCACTGCGGCTCTTGAACGCGTGAAAAACGAGGCTGGGGTGCGCGATTTCGCTGAAGACGAGGGGCTGTGGCGGCAAAGCTGTGATCGGCGCAATTTTCGCGCTATGTCTGCCGAATGGTGACAGATCAGTTCAACTCACGACCAGGTGGTGGTCAGGCAGGTGCTGTAAAGAAAGACCCCGCGCAAACACGCGAAATCGCCCGTGGGCTTGCGCTGGCGGCGAACCACCTATTGGCAACAAATAGGGGATCGGCAATTTCCCTGATCGACGAAGCTCTGGCTTTGTACCCTGACAGCTTAGTGCTGGCAATGAACTGCCACATGTCTCGGCGCATGTTTGACGCCTTGCGGCTTGAGGTCGCCGCAGATTTGGTTCGAGAGCATATCCAAGACTATCCAGAGTTGAGAATAGTCCTTCGCGCGCTCGAGAAAGGGGCCCTTCGCGCGATTGCCCCGTAGCGCCATCTAGCTAGCCGACGGCAGCAGCGTAGCCCGACCATTCCAAGGCGGATAGCAATGTCTTTCACCGCTCGCTTCCCCATGCGAGCAACGACTACGATATGCGTAGCCATGGTATAGCCAATTCGATCACTGAACGGGCGTTGATCTATTTTGCCTGACCAGGCCGGGTTTTCCTTATGGTCTCGACCGGCATCAGGACGGAAAGGATAGGCTTTTGTTAGAGGATATGGTGGAGCGTGTTGACTACCACCGTATCGTGGCATCGCTTGCAGAGCGATTTACCTCGCCACCCTTGCGACATAAATCTTCACGTGCCGATCCCGTACTCCGAGCGTGTGGGAGACGCATTCGTCCGTAAATTTGCCGAAGTGCGACCGTCATGCGTGGTCGCTGCTTCCAATTTCGTCGTTGCCGGCACCTGCAAAGTTCTACGTGGCAACTGGAAGTCTACTTAGAAATTACGGTGGCTAGCGCGGCGGACGCGGTCATGTCCCTCCCTGGGCCGATGCGCGACGAACTGGTGGCGCGAGGCGTTTCTGACGAGCGCATTTCCTTCGCGCTTAACGCTTGCAAAGTTGAAAACTTTACACCGGCCTCGTGATTGATTGCTTTCGACTAATCAAGCGGCGATTTGAGAACAGGCAGCGCATACTTACGGAATTGTTAAAATTCGCCATCACCTCTAGAAGAAATCATAGAAAAGTCATCTCTATCGCATGGCTTTCCGTGAAGGAAATAAACTACTTAGAATTATTATATAGTGCGCAATTTGTTGCAATTTCAAAGAAAAGTGACGTTTAAGTAAAACCTCTGCCAACACTTCGGGTGGATCGCCGTTCGCGGAAAGCCGCTTAAGATGCTCCGATAAGCGGAAAAGGCCCGATTGCCCCATCGCTCGCTCCCGCTGCTGGAACTCAATGTATCAACCCATGCACAATTTGCTGAGCGTTCGATCGAGATGCCGTAGTTCTTGGAGATGCCTCAGCCCCATCATTTGCGTCACCCCATGGTTCTTCATCGCCCGAGGCCAACCTGCTCGCGACGCATCACATCGGTGAGGCAATGGACCCATGGCAATCGCCAACGCCATCAAGCTACCATCGCAGTCAACGAAGTAATGCATGGGGAGCGCCCTTTGCCATTCCGACGGCGTGGTCGCGAGGCATCTGCTTCCTCAATACATCCAACTGTGTTTTCAAGAAATAGTCCCTTGATGCAGATACCGTAAAATGTGCGGCTCGCATTAAATATAAAACTGAATCTATGGTGTATACCGACTCACTCCCAAAAGCCTGACGCACCCTCGAAATAAACTCAACGTCTCCGCGAGATCGAACGTCCGCAAAACCTCCAATTTCGTCGATAACTTCGGCCCTAATCATTGTAGATGCAGGGCTTGAATCAAATTTTGTTGGATCTTTTCTGTCGGGAACGTACTTCATTTCGTTTGTGAACCGAGCTTGCTTCACCATATTAAGCATCACGCTCGGGTTGTTTTGCATCGATCGAACCTGAAGCTCAATTCGCTGATGGTGAGACACGTCATCATCGTCTTGAATAGCAATAAAGTCGACACCTTTAAGATGCTCAATTGCAATATTCCTCGAAACGTACTGGCCAACATTATTATTGTTTCTCAATACAGTTAACCTATCATCGTTAAGATTTTCTGCAATATCCGTAATTGCTTCCCAATATTCCAAATCACTACAGTCGTCTACGATGCATAGCTTAAGGCTTCCATGGGTTTGATTCAAAATCGAAGTCATGGAACTCTCAAGCATATCACGGTCGGGATTGTATGTTGTTATAATCACGCCAACTGAGTGATTAGAATTACAATTCCTAGCATGATGTTTGTTAATTACGCTGTAAAAGTCGACCAACTTCTTTTCATTAATCGCATCGAATTCATATTGCTCGATGTTTGAGTGTAGGCAGCTCGTCAAAATGCGTGACCACGCCAAGTATGGTCCGCCGAAAATCATCAAAAGATATTCGCCAGCATTCTTATCAATAGCTGCAACTTTGTTAGAAAGTTCGATGATATCAGTCGAAAAGCTTCGAGCAATAAGTGAGGCGATGGAATATTTTAAAACCGAGTCGAAATTCCCATCATTAAAGAAATTGACAACGCGATCTGCTGACATGACGGATGCGCTGTCTCCTGCCCGCGGTTGGCGACGGGTCAAGAATGCCGCGTCGCGTAATAGCCCACCCGTTCTGCCTACGGAGTTTCTAACAATGTCAAAATAAATATCACAGAAAACATCATAGCCAACGGCCGATCGCAAAACTTCCCGCCCCTTTTCGTGAGTGGCAATCTTAAGGACTAGTGCGGCAATCTCGTTAGATCTGTTGTATCGCTTGTCTGATATCAAGTTCCGAACAATTGATGCCAAATTTTCATCTGGTAGCAAAAGTAATTTGCCCCAGTCATTAGATATGACGTAGTCAAGAAGATCCGTATCCCAATCGGATTGGTATATGTTTTCTAAAATTATAGAAATCGACGCCGATAATTCTTCGAACTCCTTTATCTGAGTGACGCTGAAGATTATAGCTAGAGTGGCCTGACTGATGGAAGGTGAGGAAAGTTGGGCAGTGGCTGACGTAGCTATCTCATCCAGATATCTCCGGAGTTCCGACAAATCCGGCACATCAAACGAATGTTCTGAAATTAGCTCAATATATCGGCTCTTGTCACGGATGGTTGTCGCAGCATGAGCCGACTGGCTTACCCTAGAGAGCCAATTTCGCATCTCATGCGAGTGAGCGCGTAGGTTGCACCACTCGAAATCGGCGTCGTCTAGTTGCCTCACAAGTTTCGAGCGTTGGTGCGTATGCTCGGAAGCGCTGCGCTTCCAAAGAGCGTGCTCATCATGACCATATTTACGTTTCAAATGGCCGTTTAACCGTTTGTCCGAACTCGGCTGAGCGGGCACGACACAGTTTATGTTGCCCAGCGCCTTGAGTGTAGTTGCCAATTGGATGTCATCGAACGTCTTATGAGAACTGCGATAGCGGCGGGCTTCCACTATGTATTTTATCCATTCGGTCTGAAAAAAATACGAATTGCATACCCAGTCGCATAGGGCATCGTTGTCCGAGCCTACAGTTTCGACAGACTCCCATGCCGGCGTTTCACTTGGCTTTGCTCGTCGCCCGGAGGGGCCTACCAGAGCGTTGTGCTTCTCTGATGTGCGAATACATGACTGAATCCAATCGGAGCCCGGAATGACGTCGTCATCAAACACGCAGACAAATTTTGCATTTGCCAAATACCCTACAATCCAGCGGGTGTAGAGTGAGTTGAGTCCTGATTGAATGACCTCAATTCGATCGCGAGATCGAATATCGTCGGGAATATCAATATGGTATTCGTTTTGGATCAAAATTACGCTTTCCGGCGGAACGCTTTGACCGAACACGGCATCAAGTTGCTCTTCTAGATAATCAATTCTCTTCCAAAGAGTTATTACCGCAACCCAGTTATTATCACATTCATTATTAAAAACTCGTAAGAATTTAGTTTCAGATTTTTCGAGAAATTGCTCGCCATCGTATTCTTGGCCGGAATTTAGCAGGCGGCTCTCTAGCGCCTTGATGTTGAACTGCGCTTGCTCAAAAAGAGGGCTTTTGGAGGGAACTTTTCTGTATTCGCTGAGAGACTCAGCAATACGTCCGGCTCGAGAAAGCCTATTACCAATTTCTATGCTCATGCCCGCTCCAAAATTGAAACTAATCTCGGTGATTTTTTTCAAGATAATGTGATGTGCTTCCGCCCAACCATTCCACCGTGCGTGAATTCTATAGTATTATTAATCTACTTTTGGACATTGCATTTCCTGTTTATTCACATTTTATTAAGACGGCTTTGGGGTTTTTGCGGTCGTCTCAGGATCCATGCGCGCAAACGCAACATCTATCATCATGCGGCATGCGTATTCAGGCTGCTACGCGACCTGCGGCCATTTGCTAGGGGCTGGATATATTCTTCCGAAGCCAAGACTGCACATAAAGAAGATAAGGGATGGTCTGGCAGAGTTCTTGGCAAGGTCCCATAGTTCGCATTGATACACAGAAAGCATTCGATGGAAGACTTCCTGGTAAGAAGTCGACGCTGGATTGTTCGCTACCGTTGTTCACTGATGCCGGAAACTCCCTTTCCCTGCCCGCCATGAGGTCGATACCTAAGTGTTACCCCATGATGGCTCAGGCTCACAGGCTTTTTGGTTTGATTGCCATTTTAATTAAGTAAGGCCCGCGGCGTCTGGGCCGGAACAACAGCATCATAGTTATAGCCTCGTAAGCCTGACTTGCCTCACTCGGATGGTTAGATCGCGCACATCCGCGCTTCCGCGGCTTGCTGGAGAGAGGCTTCTGGGGAAGCGCATCTCGACCTCCAGCCGACGGCGCTTCGCATCAGGCTCAATCCTGATCTGGCCTGAAACGAGGACTGGAAATAGAGGGACGCGGCGATAGTGGGTTACTTGCGCTCTTTTCAAAAACGAGAGCGGCCCAGTAGGCGAATTAAGCGACTTCATTTCGACCGCCACAGGGGCGCCATCCACGCTTAGTTGCATGCCATTCAAGATATCGGGCGCAATCGCGTCGACGACCTCGATTTGCAACTCGTAGCATGCCGGACTGAGGCGTGGGAGCCGCAATATGGAGCTGACGCCTGCCCCCGCCCATCGCCCATCTTGTTCGGCGTCATACCAGTTTTTGCCGTCTATTGACTCACGCATGTCGATTACAATCAGTGAGGTCGCGGCGGGAACACCGCCATAACTCTGGCCCACCCCTGCCCCTCCTACAGAAGCCTGCGGGTCTTGGCATTTAACAAAATAGCGCTCCAGATCATCTTGCACCGAATGTAACTGGGCCAAGAGAAGTTGATTTTCTTCCTCAGATTTACTCAGGCTCAATCTCAAGGAGGCAGTGGTCTGCTTTTCAGCTTCAAGACTGCGTTGCACAACAGTCTTTGTCGCGTTCGAAGCGTTCTGTAATGCTTTCAGGCTAAAAATTTGTCGGTTGGAGGCTTGTAACTTCCCTTCAAGTTCTCGGACCTGGTCGCGTAACCCTCTGTATTCTGTCAGTGCTTGGTCTCGCATATGTGATCGGCCAACATTCTCTCGATAGGGTAAGTCAGCGGCGCTTTGCATTTCCTGAAAAAGCGCTTGAATTTCCGGGGTCTTGGTTACCAATTGAGATGCCGACCAAAGCGCAACAGCGCTTGGCGCACTCATTTCTGCTAGAGGTTCGTCAATCAAGGCAAGTTCGATACCGAACCGATATTTGCATTTTGTGAGAAAGCTGACCGGGCTGTCGACCAGCTTTCCCTTGTTTACCATGATGCAACGGTCAACATTCTGAGAAAAAAAGCGGAGTAACTCTTTGTTGCAAGCGGCCCAATTGGCAAGCGCAGCATCCACTGAATCGTCAGCCAAAGGCCCGTCTTTGTCGAGCAATCTGGCCAATGCCTGCTCAGGAGACGAATATACCAGCACAAATTTTGTGCGGGAATCGAAATTGCGCCAATGTTCGAGCAGTGGAAGATTTAGATGATGTGCCCATCCCCAATCGGCTTGGTCCAAGTTAGCCACAGTCATGTCGACCGAGAGGGCCTGCCAAATCTGCGCTGGAGTAATCTGGCCTGCATATCCGGGAGCCGAGGTATTGACTTCATGCGCTTGGCAAATGCGGCGGGTCAGTTCAGGCGGGGAGAACTGGCCATCGCTAAATGGCATCGCCTCTGCCAATCCAGCGCGGGTCAATGCTTGTTGAGCAAGTGCATAGCCGGAATTTTCGTCGCCGCAAGTTACAACGATTGACACTCTGTTTAACACTCCCGACTCTTTGCGGAGGACGCCGTCCGTCAAGGCATACGTATTATGCCGCAAAAACCGCATATCGTCCTGCCTCCGAGATAGCAATGATTGTACCCGACTTCCGTGGGGGTGCGTTGGCCCTAACGATCGGTCACACTTCGACATACCTCTATCTCACAGAGAGAAAAGCATTTCACGGGCAACCGGCTGAACAGCTAACGTCAGAAATCTGGCTTAGAGCCTGATTCGCAATCGGTTTAAGAGATGTCAGGCGGCTGACTCAACGTCGCCCTGATCACTGATCCCGTCGTTTGTGACACACCAAAGGATATCAGTTATGCGGACTGAGGCTTACGCAAAACAAAATGCCACCTCTGTGTTAAGCGGCATGAATACTTACTAAACAACCGTCATAGTGACATCAAGATTCTTCGATCTTTCTGTATATTCTGTTTTCGACAAGCGTCTCGAAGCGCTTATTTCCAGCAATGAAGGTATCAACGATCATTTTGACCTGAGCCGCTCCCTCTTGCTCTGGCGTCATATACCTATCTCTGACACTGTTCATTGATTTAGAACTTGCGAACGTCCACGAATAGTCGTCCAGATCTATCGTCCCCCCAACTTTAAGAAGTTTGTCCGCTATAAAAAACGCGGGCAGGTCGTGAAGAACGGTGTGTGCTCCATCCAGGTATACATAGTCGAATACCGGCTTCTTTACATCGAGCCACATACGCATGAGGGACCAGTGATAAGAGTCCCAATATTTTTCCGTATTGCCATGCGGAACGATGTTGATGAAGCCAAGGTCCTTAAGGTCTCCTGCCAGCTCATCGACTTTTGAATCAAAATCAAAAATATGGATCTCACCGCGACCATTGAGTTTTTCCGCTATTCCCCTTGTTGTTGCTCCAATACCTATGCCGATCTCAGCTATAGCAGGGCTTTCGTTGGTTTCCAGTAGCTTCTCGATATTTCCAATGGTCGTGTATTGTGGTCGAGACAGTGACCTGAACTCTTCCGTCCCAATTTTTTCAAGCATTTTGCCCCTTTCGTTTAGCCAGATATAATGTCGTCTAGCCAGATATAATGCGATCCTGATAAACTCTATCAACCAGCTGAGGATCAAGCAACTTTGTTGCGATGAGATACAAAATGGGATCTATATAACTAGCTAGCCGAGATTGATATCCAGACGCGGTAGGGCGAGAGCTCGCGTTACCGTTCGACCCGGGACGATGATGCCGGTCTGGGTGAGCGGGCCAACCAGCGTCGCCGGTTCGGCTATCGCCGCTTACATGTTAGGCTGGGTCGGGAGGGGACCATGATCAGCCCGAAGCAGACCCAGAGGCTCTACAAGGAGGAAGGCTTGACGGTCAGGCGACGACGCAGCGGCAGGCGTGCTGTCCGCACAAGAGCGCCTGCTCTGGTTCTGACTCTGCCGAACCAGTTGGTTTCGGGAAGACAGTTCCGCGTGCGTAACGTGGTCGGTGACGTGACAAGGGCATGTCTGGCAGGGGTGCCGGATACCTCGATCTCAGGTCGTCGTGTTGTGCGCGAACTCACCGCGCTGATTGCACAGCGAGGCAAGCCGGCATGATTGTTAGCGATAATGGCACTGAGCTGACCAGCAACGCCGTGCTCGCATGGTGCGGCGAGATCGGCGCCGAGTGGCATTACTTCGCGCCGGAAAGGCCGATGCAGAACGGCTGCGTCGACAGCTTCAACGGTCGCATGCACGACGAGGCGCTGTTTTAGAGCATGGCTCATGCCCGTGTCGAAATCGCTGCCTGGGTGGATGACTACAATCGGGAGTGACCGCACTCATCCCTTGGATACACAACCCCGGCGGCGTTCGCCGCCGAACTGAATAAGCAATGGCCTACTCCGCTAAGCAGCCCATTGCTTCAACCGTGCAGATGCGCATAACAACCGCCAGACTCTACTCCAGATGGCGGAAAGCTGGGGTTCACGTCATTGAGTATCAGCGAGTCAAAAATGGTTTCAAACGATAGAGACGCGACGTCTGTTGCTTCAGAGTTTAGTTCGCAGATGAAGCAGGAGGAACTGACGAGTGCGCGGGAGGCCAAAAGCGAATCCCGTCGGCAGCTGGCCGTCTTAAAAAGCAAATATCTTGACCTACAAGGTGAACTCGAAGCGGAGAAGGCCCTCTTGGTAAAGGCGAGGGCCAGGCTTAGGGACGCGGAGAGTGACTTAATTACGCGAATTTCTGCGTTGGAAGCCAATTGCGCCGCGAAAGATGATCAGCTTGCCGCACTTCAAGGGCGATATGAAGATAGGCTAAGCGACATTGCGCAACTTGGCCATATCCTCGCGGTCGAGGGTAAAGAGCTGAGGCGGTTGAAGGCCGAGTATGAGTATTCTGCACAGCGCCACCACATACTGACTAAGCTTGCGCAGACGAGGAGCCAGCTGCACCGGGCCATGTCCAAGCCTTTTTACGCAAAGGCGCGTAGGCGCGCAGAGAAAGTTGTGACCAACGAGATCGCCTTGGTTTCGGAGAGCGGCTTGTTCGATGCCGAGTGGTATGGCGAGAACTATCCCGATGTCGCGCAGAGCGGTGGTGATCTGTTGCGCCAATTCGTGTTGCATGGCGCATATGAGTTGCGAGACCCTGGTCCAGCATTCAGCGCCTTCAAGTATCATCAGAAGTACCCGGATGTGACCGAAGCTGGTGCACCGGCCCTCCTACACTATTTGCGCAATGGTCGATCCGAGGGGCGGCTTGCATTCAGGGTGGGCGAAGGAGGCTAAGCTCCTTCTTGTCTAGTCAGGCCAGCGCCTGCTCTTGGATTGCATGGGCGCGCTCGCGGGCAGCTCGGCTCATCCTGTGCAACTGTAGCCTCGCCACATCAAGTGCCAGCACCGCATCGGCTACACTGGTTACGCAGTCCGCAGGTGCCACGATGCCTGTCTCGCTGTCGATCACCAGCGAGGGGGGGGCGCCTCGATCATAGCAGACAACGGGCCGGCCAGCTGCCATCGCCTCAACCACGGTCCGTCCGAAGCTTTCGGCGAAGTGGGATAGGCTGGCGACCACGTCCACCTGAGCCATCGCTTCCAGCGGAGTGGCAGCGTAGTCGCAAATCTCGAGGTTGTGAGGCAGAGGCTTAAGGAACTGCAGATCTGGCGATTGTGGGCCGATCAGAAGGAACCGCACGGCAGGCCCCATGGTTGCCACCATCCGCGCCACTTCCGCGAAGTCGCCAATCCCCTTCTTGGTTATGTTGCTGCTGACCAGGCCAACCTTCAGTATTCTGGAAGGAGTAAACGGCAGATCGAACAGCCTTTCGTCTACCGCATTTGGGCGAACGTTGCTTCTTTCAGGGCACTGCAGCCAGTCGCTCACCACCTGTGACGGCATGATGAAGCGATCAGCCTGGTCCAGAAGGGTTTGCCGCAAGGTCTCTGGCCCGATGCTCAGGGTGTGACACAAGGCAAAGTCTTCTGCAGGCATTTCCCGCACATACAGGACGCTCGGAAGGCCCTCGGCGCGCGCTGCAAGCAGTGGGGCCTCTTGCATGAGGGTGTTCACATGCATTTCGCATGGCCGGTGTTTGCGGATTAATCCCCGGATCGCTTCGACTGTTTCTTCGTCTGCCGGGTGAACGCCATGGCGCCAGCGTTGCGGCAGAACTTCTACGGCGTTCGATATCTCAAGCAGCTGCGCAAGGTACTCAGCGTTATTCAGCGAAGGCAGCACCACAACAGGGACGAAGCCATCACGAGCCACGCGTTCGACCATGTCTAGGAAGCTGCGCTCCGCCCCGAACAGGGTTTTTCCTGAAGTATGGGCGAACAGCAATATGAGTCCGCGATGCCCGAAGCCTTCGGCGGGTCTGCCTTCGAAAGTCGGCAGAGCCGAGGCGCCGTTGCCCTGGCCTTGGCACAGGTAATGCAGTAGCGGATTGTCATTCGGGCCAAGCGCTTGTGCCTTGCGATATGCGCTGGTGCTGAACAGCGGGCCGGGATCGCGATCCTCCGCAGCCCCGGCGGCAAGATAGTGGCGGCCAGCGCCAATACCTGCCTGCAATACATCGGGATAGGCCAGCGCATACCAATCGTCGTTTAGTAGGGCAGACGTTGCGAGAAGGTCGAAGTCGGTAGCCGGTCCTTCCTGGTCTCCTATGGCGATTTCCGAAGGGACACGGAACGGGCGCCGCGTGGGTTTTTGTTCGAGAAGCAGATCGGCAGGGCGCCTGGCCATGCTGTGCCAGTGATGCGCGGCTTCCATGTAATCGTTCCGCACGCCCCTGAACTGGGTTCGCAGATGTGTTGCGCCTGTGCTCGTCAGAGATTCCGGCGTAGTTCGTCCGAATGCCAGCGGAATGCCAGGGCAGACCTCACGGATAGCGCGCGGGCCAAAAGCACTGAGAATGCGGTAATAGTATTCGGTGTCCGCGTTCACGCGGACACGATCCCAATAGCCGAGCTTTTCGCGCAGCTCGGCGCGGAGCATCAGCGAAGAAACGTTACGATGGGTCCAGCCGTCTTCGGTGCGCCAGCGTGTGAACTCCAGGTTGTTGCTCGCGCGGACCCAGTGCGAGACCGAAGCCTTGAGTGCCCCGTCTTCCAGCAGTGTATTTGCCTGCATCTCGATTTTTTGCGGATGAGACCAGTCGTCGGAATCATGGACAGTTATGAAAGTCCCGCGCGCTTCGGCCATGCCTGCGTTACGGGCTGCATAGGCACCCAAATTGCGGCCGAGCTCTATCACCCTGACGCGTGCATCCTGAGTGGCAAGGGCCTGAGCCACTTCCAAACTGTTGTCAGTCGACCCGTCATTGACCAGCAGCACTTCCATGGACGACCAGCTTTGGGCCAGCAGTGAGTGGACGGCGGAGGACAGCAGATCGGCAGCATTGAAGACCGGCACGATTACGCTAACCAGTTCTGAGCTTGCTGCAGGTTCAGGTGCTGTGTGCGGTGTCAGCCGATCAAACATCGGAGAAGTCCCGGCGGCCAGACTTAATGGCATCAACCCGCTGTCTTGATGGACCTGCGCCAAGATTTGAGACAGCGTTTCGCGCGGCTGCTTTTCGAGGTTTGCCAGCGAGAACTTTGCCAGAGCGAGGTCCGGAATGGTCCCGAAAAGCGTGCTCGCGAAGTCAATGAAATTCTGCGCGTTCTTGGTATCGCCTACGGCAAGGCACGCTTCGACCCCCAGAAGGTATGGTCCGGGATGCGCCAGTTCAGGACCACTTCGCTGAAGCTTGGGATAAGCCAATATCGCTTCGTAAGCACGATCCCAATGCTGCTGGCTGGCAAACCAGCGAGCCAGAACCCAGGCTGCTCCGGCCCTCTCCGCGGGGGACCCTTTGTGGAGTAGCTGCTGGAGACGGGGAAGAACGCGATCGGGCAAACCTCGCCATAGCCACAGGTCCAGCTCTAAGGCGTGAACTGCGGCCCCGGCTTTGTCACTGGATTGTAGCCAGGCGAATGCCTGAGTTTGACTGTCTTCGCCTGATCTTGCGACCTCACTTGCGCTTGCCTTGGGCATCTTGAGTGACGTCAGGTCAGCGGACGGCATTCAGCTTTCCCGATATGGAGGTAATGAACCAGCGCCGGCCAACCGGCTTTCGCGACATCGGGATTCGCGAGATAATAGGCCATGGTTTCAAAATCCGGACTCGGATCCAACCCATCGAAAGCCCCTGCTCGAACGTAATACTCTGCAGCTGCCAAGCTATCATGCAAAGCTTTGGAACATCTCTCTGCAAGCCATTGCCAGTCGAACAAAGGGCTATCTGCCACCATGCGAACCTGGGATTTAATCGCGGGCTGGCCATCCCCAGGACCGTGTAACTGCATCCGGTATGATGCGTGCACGAGCGCTATCTCCACGTCACGGCGGCGATGCAGCTCTTTAATTTCGAGCCTCAGCAGGCGCTGAATGTTCAGTTCGAACTGATCACTGTAGTTGTTCATAACCACGCTCGCCGAGTGCACTGAGTCCCTTGAAGAATAGGGCTAAACGATCTCGGCAAGCGAGCAGCCAATCTAAAGCGCCTCATAGACCGCAATCGCCTTGTTCACATCCTCGTACACCTGCGCCAGACCATTATTCAAAACAATGGCGCGGTTGCAGTATTGTCGAACCATCCCCAAGCTATGTGAGGCGAGCAGAAGGGCGCGATCGCTGCGAGCCTCGAAGAAATGTTCTTTGCACTTTTCACGGAAGTTCTTGTCGCCGACCATAATCACTTCGTCGATCAGATAGCATTCGAACTCAATGGCGAGCGACAACGCAAAGGCCAAGCGCGCGCGCATGCCTGATGAGTATTGTTTCACAGGCATGTGAAGATTTACGCCAAGTTCTGTAAATTCTTCCACGAAAGCGCGCATCTCGGAGTAAGGCTTGTCGTAGATTCGGGCGATGAAGCGAGCGTTGTCGTATCCTGTGAGGCTGCCTTGGAAGCCACCAGTGAAGCCGAGAGGCCAAGAGCATGTCATCTTCCGGGTGATTTTGCCCGAGGTCGGCATTTCCACCCCGCCGAGCAGACGGATCAGCGTGGACTTGCCAGCGCCATTGCGTCCTAGAAGGCCGATTCGATCCAGCGGATTAATGACAAAATCGACCCCCTTGAGCACCGATTTGGTCATTTTGCCAACCCGATAGTCCTTATGAACATTGCTGCATACTATCATGACACGGTCATCGTGCGTCGCACCCGTCGGCATAACGTAAGTCCTACCAGCAGGCAGGCAAGCGAGACCCCAAGTGCCTTAGGCAAATCGTAATAGGGGGTGATCACGTCACCGAAGGCACCGTAGCGCATCAACTCCATTCCCGACACCAAGGGCGACCACATTAGGGCGTCGCGCATTTGCGGCGATAGCCAGGCCGCTAGGTTAAAGACGCCTGAAAGAGGGATGGATACATAGACGCTGATCGGTACTAGTTTTTCCACTACTTCCGACATTTCGGACAAAGGCGCGAGAACTGTCGTAATGGAAATCACAAAGAAGAAATACACAAACCAGCCAAATATGATTGCTCCGACATTTTCTGGCGCGGTAACACTTCCAAAGAAGTACAGAACAATGCCGGCGAACATATAAGCCGCCATTGCACCGATTGCTTCGATCGATACACGCACAAATATGAAGTCAAGCACTTTCACTTGGCGGTGATATAGCAGTGCACTGTTGCTCATAAAGATTTTGGCGGAACGGCCGAATGAATGCCGCAAAAAGGTAAGGGGAATATAGCCCGTCGCGACGAAGGCGATTACACTCATGCCTACCCTGTCGTGACCGCCAACTATAGTCCAGACGAGGCCTACGAGTCCCGCGAAAAGCAGTGGTTCGACCATGATCCACAGGAAGCCGATGTTGTCGCGCCCGAAACGGGTTACCAGTTCGCGCATGATCAGAGCCTGGACGACCTTTACCTGAACATGGAGGCCTTGAGAGAAACGTGCCATTGCCTAGCTTTCTGGGGCATGCTCGCGGATGCCGACAGAAAGCATCCAGCCGACCAGGTAAACACACAGCGAAGCGAAGATTACCGCCAGAATGCTCTTTAAGCGGTTCGGAAGGATGGGGGCGTCGGGAAGGTTGGGTTCGACAACGCGCTCTAGATAGTACTGTTGTTGCTCAGCCTCAACGCGAGCCTGCTCAAGAGAGGAGTTCGCTACGGTCAAAAGCTGTGTCGCGAACTCCTGCTCGACGAGCAGGTTTTCGTATTCGGACAGCCTGGATGCGAGGCCGTCGGTGGTTCCCACTGCGCGACTCGTTTGTGTATCAATCTGTTGGCGGGTTGCCGTAATCCGCTCCCGAATTGCAGGTATTGACGGGTGATTGGGGGTCATACGCTGTAACTGGGAAAGCTGCGCTCGCAAGGCGGTCTCCTGTGCGATCAATTCGTTGGACGCCGCCATTACGCCCATGCCTTCCTGCTGTGGGTCAAGAATGCGCGCGGTGTTACGATAGGCGCCTAGATTGATGCGCGCATCACGCACCCGCTTCTGCGCCCCGTCGACACGCTCTTCCGCATCGGCAATCGCCTGCGCATTCACTCTCTGGTTGAGCTGATTGACCAGATTTTCGCTTAATTTAAGAAGCCCCAGGTTGATGGCTTGCGCATCTTGCGGAGTAAACGCCTCCACCTTCAACTGGGTAAGGCCGCTGGCCGGATCTGGCATGGCGTTCACTTTCCCGAGATAGAACGCGTAGAGATCCTCGAAAGATCCGCTCTCCCAAAGGCGGGGAAAACCGCTGAATACATCCGCCTCAGGAGATGAGAAGGCGCCGCGAACGTCGACCTTCTGGGAAAGGTCGGCAAGAGCATCGCGTGAATGCAGGTAGCCGATAATTTCGTTCGATTGCTCTTGCCCGCTACCGAGACCGGTTCGCTGCAAAATGCTGCCGAGCGAGACGTTACTGGCCGATTGTTTGTCAGGTGCCTTAATGACGAAGCTGGACACGGAAACGTAAATATCGGCAGCTATGAAGCCGAAATAAAGAGTGCCGAGCAGTGAAGGCAGAACTACAAATGCGCCAAACCAGCGCCATCGCTTGAGGAGGGCAAGGAGCTTGTTTTCTGCTGTAGTCTCGCCAGCTTGGCGCTGAAGGTCTGGATCATGGTGCATTGGTAATAATTCAACTCAATCACGGGTAGAGCGTACAGCGCCTACCCACTTCGGCTGGCTAAGCCCAAACGAGGGATCGATAGCAATAGCTTGATGAATCTCTCACAAACAATTCTGCGCAATAGCGGATGGGTGGCTTCTGATTTTGCCATAGGCTCTTTAAATGACGCCGTTAACGCAATGCTCTATGAAAGACACGTGTTTTTGCAATGGCGCGCTTGCGTCAGTGGCGGCCGTCCTCACCGGTATATGTCGGATATCCGTTCGAAAAGCATCCGCAGCGCGCGTGCTGTTCCACGGCTTCCTCCCTTCGCTGCACCCAGCAGTTGCCAAAAATCCGGCCTCAAGCTGCTCCGTTCATCAAGAGCGCAGTAGATCTGCCAGAACCGCTCCACGCCCAGCACCCGCGGCATCAGAAACACGCCATGATAACCGAAACTGCAAGCCGCATCGCCGACGCGCTCGGCCGCGAACGCATCGGACAGTTCGGCCGGAGCAAAGCGCATTCCTTTCTGCTCTAACAGCGTGCGATTGGTCCGGCAGATAGCCACATCCTCAGGATGATGGGCCTCGAAGTCGTTCTGGCAGCATGCTTCCATCATCCGCCGACTGCGCAAGGAAAACCCGCCATTGCCGACATTATGCCCGTCATCAAACTGGGGCCAACTTGCCCCAATATAATCATAATCCAGGAATTCCGCCCGCCAGCGAGCGGGGTCGATTACGTGCCCGTCCCATTGCGCCACTAGGCAATGGTCGGTAGCGATATGATCGACCAATTGAGTGAGCATGAAGTTCGAATAGGCTTTAGCCGAGGTCAGCCGCTCGATAGGAACGATTTGGATCGCATCGCCAACATCCAGTGTAGTATCGATTGCGTGGGTGCACAAGACTGCCTCGGCAAAGTCCACATATTGCATGCTTGTACGCATGGCCTCGACAGTGGCGGTCAGGTTGGTCGAACTGACCGCACATAATGTGACGCTCGGCAACTGCAAACGCTCGTGGGGAGGTGGAGGCATCAGTCCATCTTTGGCCATCAGCTTGCCCTAGACTCTTAGCTCAAACTGTTCGCTGAACGGGCTGAGCGCTGGGTGGTGGAACGGGTCCGCCTGCCAGCTGCGCCAGTCGTCGTCCGGGCTAGGCTCGCGCACGCCCCAACGGCTGCGCAGGACTGCTAGCTCTCTGGCCTGACGCTTGGCTCCCACCGGATCACGATCAAACCCGCGCGACACCGATTCATGGTGCACGAGCTGTGCCCGCGGTTCGTAAAGGCTTTGCCAGCCGCACGCATTCAGCTTCAGGCACAGATCGACATCGTTGAACGACACGGGAAGGTCCTCAGCGTCGAAGCCCCTCACGGCAAGGAAGCTGCTCTTGTGCACGACCATGCAGGCAGCGGTCACAGCGGAGACGAACTGTGGCAGGGCATGGCGGTGGAAGTAGCCCGCATTATCAGGTTTGAGCAATCGATGCGCGTGTGCGGCTCCCCCGCCAATGCCAACGACAACGCCAGCGTGCTGGATCCGTCCATCGGGATAGAGAAGTTGCGCGCCCACTGCGCCCACATCGGCGCGCATCGCCTGATGCGCCATCACCGTCAGCCATTGCGGGTCGGTGATCTCGATATCGTTGTTTAGAAAGCATAGGAGGTCGCCCGAGGCTTCAGTCACCGCGCTGTTATTGAGTGCGGCGAAGTTGAATGGCCCGTGGTCAACGACAACGCGGGCGAAGTCCGGGTCAAGATCGGCGAGGTAGCGCAGGGTTTCTGGCTCATCGCTCCCGTTGTCGATCACAATGATTTCCTTGCGGCGCGGATAGTCGGTGGCTGCGATACCTTCGAGGCAGGGGCGCAACAGATCGACTCGGTTGCGGGTGGGCACGATGATGCTCACGCTTGGAAGGCTGCGGCGCTCTTCGGGTGTGAGTTTCAGAGGGCCGGGGCGCTGAGGCTTGGGCCGCCTGTGTCGGTGGTACAAGACCTCGCGCAAGTGCACCGGCTGACCCCTACATTCGGCTGCCTGCCGGGCAAGACTGGCGGGCCAGTCATCGGCGAGTGGGGCGGTGTTGTCGGCCTTTGACAGGTGTATCAGCGCGGTGCCTGAGAGATAGTCAAAATGGCGGTATAGTTCGGCGTTCCAGTCCGGCTTGAAGTGAGGATCGCGGCGCTGACCGTCTTTGCCCAGCAGGTCGTCGTCGGCATAGATGATCCGGGTGGTATCGGCCGTTTCAGCCAGAGCCTTGCGCACAGCCTCGCCTGCCCCGGTAGCGAGAATGTCGCCAGCGTAGATGGGAAGCACCCAGGTGCCCCGCGCCTGCCGCAACAGTGTTTGCAAGGTGGCATCAGCGCGGGCGGGGGCAAGCCAGGCCGCGATACCCTCTGCCGCGAGGCTGGCCAGCGTTGCCTCCTCTCCGGGGCCACTGCGAACCAGCGCGACGACTGGCGGCGCATCGCTTCGCGGGCGCGGCTCGATTCTGTTCGTTGTGGCTTCCTGCGCCATCCACAAGCGATAGGCGCGCGGTGAGGCGCCGAGCAAAGGCGCGATGGTCAGCCGCGCACGCAAGCGTTTGCCGCACAGTTTCCACCATAACCCAAGCAAATAGCGCGCCGGGTTCAACCGCAGAGCATCGAAGTGGACCGCCATCAGCAGGAGCATAGCGCTGCCACCTTGGGAAACTGCCTGGCGATGGTGAGGCATTTCCTCCGTCATGATTGTCCTCGTGCCAATTCTGCCAGGCCATGGCAATCCAGCTTTGGCCGATCACCTCTTCAGCAGCGCCTGCCACCAGTCTTCGTTGGCAAGATACCAGGTAAGCGTGGCGGCAAATCCTTCGGCAAATCTGTTGTGCGGGCGATAGCCCAGCTCGCGCTCAATCTTGCGGCAATCGATGGCATAGCGCCGGTCGTGCCCCGCGCGGTCGGTGACGAAGGTCTTGAGCGAACTGGTCGGTTTGCCCTGGGCAGCGGACGCATCGGGATAGCGTTCGGCCAGCCCGTCGACATCGGAAAAAGCGCGGTCAACCGCCGCACATATGGCGTCGATCACTGCCATGTTTGGCAGTTCCTCGCCGCCACCGATGTTGTAGACCTCTCCCGGCTTGCCGTTCTCGAGCACCAGTTCGATGCCCCGGCAATGGTCTTCCACGTGCAACCAGTCGCGCACATTCATACCGTCACCAAAGATCGGCAGATCGCGACCATGCAAAGCGTTGAGAAGGAACAGCGGAATCAGTTTTTCAGGGAATTGATAGGGGCCATAGTTGTTCGAGCAATTGCTCGTCGTAGTCTCGAGGCCGAAGGTGTGGTGGTAGGCGCGCACGAGGTGGTCGCTGGCCGCCTTGCTCGCCGAATAGGGCGAGTTGGGCGCGTAGGGCGTGGTTTCGCTAAAGGCTCGGTCATTCGGCCCCAGCGAGCCATAGACCTCGTCGGTCGAGACGTGGTGGAACCTGTGCGGGCGGCCCTCGCCCTCGTCGAGCCACACGGTGCGCGCAGCCTTGAGCAGCGAATGGGTGCCATCGACATTGGTGCTGACAAAGGCATCGGGGCCGCTGATCGAGCGGTCGACATGGCTTTCGGCGGCGAAATGCACCAGCCGGTCGATCCCGCGATCGCGCAGCAGGCGTTCGACCAGCGCTGTATCGCGGATGTCGCCCGCTACAAGTTCGACGCCGTCCAACCCGTCGAGATTGGCGGGATTGCCCGCATAGGTCAGGAGGTCGAGCACGCAAATGGCATCGTCCGGATGCGTCTTGCGCCAGTGATGTACGAAGTTCGCGCCGATAAAGCCGGCACCGCCGGTGACGAGAATCTCAGACATGCGCAGCTTCCTCTTGCAGCATGGTGCGCAGATTGGTGCGCCAGTGAGTGTGCCCGTCGTCGAGAAGGGCGCGCGTCTTGCTGCAATCGAGCAGCGAGAAGGCGGGGCGCGCAGCGGGCGTGGAATAGGCGCTGGTGGGGACTGGAGTGATCGGAATGGCGTTGTGGAGCAGGCCGAGGGTCAAAGATTCTTCCTGAATGGCGACGGCGAAGTCATACCAACTCGCGACACCGGCATCGCTGTGGTGGAAGGTTCCGCTGGTGTCCTTCGCCACTAACCTCCAGAGGGTACGCGCAAGGCCGGGCGCCCAAGTCGGCGCGCCGATCTGGTCGGCCACCACGTTTAGCGCAGGCTTTTCCGCCATCAGCCGCAGCATGGTGCGCACGAAATTGGCGCCGCCTGCGGTGTAGACCCAGGCCGTGCGCACGAGCAGATCGCTGTCGCGCAAGCAGTCTTCGCCCTCGGCCTTGCTGCGGCCATAGACGGAAATCGGGTTGCGGCTGTCGTCGGGCCGGTAAGCTCGGCTGGACGTGCCATCGAACACAAAGTCAGTCGAGACATGAACCAGCTTGCCCCGATGTGCGGCAACGAGAGCGGCGACTGCTCCAGCATTGATCGCGCGGGCCGCGTCTTCGTCGCGCTCGGCCTTGTCCACGGCAGTATAGGCGGCGGCGTTGATCACCAGATCGGGGGCGACTTGCTGGATCAATGCGGCGATGGCGCTCGCATCGGCAAGGTCGCAGTCATCTCGGGTGACCGGATGCAGGTCGACCATGGAGGGGGCAGTTGCGATCAGGCCGCGCCCCAACTGGCCCTTCGCACCGGTAATCAGGACCTTCACGCAAAGGCCTCCAGGTCGCTCAGGCGCGTGCCCTTGGCATCCTTGGCTGAAAGTTGCAGATCGATACCACCGAGCGGCCATTCGATGCCAACATCGGGATCGTCCCAAGCCAGCGAGTGTTCGTGCTGTGGCGCATAGGTGGCATCGCACTTGTAAAGGAAGTCGGTATCGTCCTCGAGCGTGAGGAAGCCGTGGGCAAAGCCCTGCGGCACCCAGAACATGCGCTTGTTTTCGGCGGAGAGTTCCACCCCGGTCCATTTGCCGAAGGTGGGGGAGGAGCGCCTAAGGTCCACCGCTACGTCGAATACGGCGCCGCTGACCACCCGCACGAGTTTGCCCTGCGGGCCCGGATTCTGGAAATGCATCCCGCGCAGAACGCCCTTCTGCGAGAGCGAGTGATTGTCCTGCACGAAAGCTATGTCGAGCCCCTCCTCGGCGAACCTAGCAGCGTTCCAGCTTTCCATGAAGAAGCCGCGTTCGTCGCCAAACACCTTGGGTTCGATGATAAGCGGTCCGGGGATGTCGCATTCGGTAATGTTCATCACGCCCGCCCTTCATGCAGCAGCGCCATGAGGTATTCACCGTAGCCCGACTTTTTGAGCGGCGCGGCAATGGCCTCCAATCGCGTGTCGTCAATAAAGCCTTGCCGCCACGCGATTTCTTCGGGGCAGCAAATCTTGAGGCCCTGCCGTTCTTCCGTAATGCGAACATAGCTTGCTGCATCGAGAAGCGAGCCATGCGTTCCCGTATCGAGCCAGGCGAAGCCGCGGCCCATGATCTCCACCGACAGGGCTCCGTCGTCGAGGTAGAGGCGATTGAGATCGGTGATCTCCAACTCTCCGCGCGGCGAAGGCTTGAGGTCGCGGGCGCGCTCGACCACGGTGTCATCGTAGAAATACAGGCCCGTGACGGCATAGTTCGATTTCGGTTGCGCGGGCTTTTCCTTCAGCGATGAGGCGACGCCGTTCGCGTCGAAATCCACGACGCCATAGGCCTTGGGATCGTTGACACGGTATGCAAATACGCTTGCCCCGCTCGACCGCCGGGCAGCATTCTCGAGCAATTGCGGAAGGCCATGGCCATAGAAAATGTTATCGCCCAGAACCAGCGCGCTCGGGTGATTGCCGACAAAATCGGCGCCGATATGGAAGGCCTGCGCGAGACCGTCGGGGCTGGGCTGTACCGCGTAGCTCAGCGCCACGCCGAAATTCGAACCATCGCCCAGTATGCGGCGGAACTGATCCTGATCCTCCGGGGTGGTGATAATCAGAATGTCGCGAATGCCTGCCATCATGAGCGTGGAGAGCGGATAGTAGATCATTGGCTTGTCATAGACAGGCATGAGCTGTTTCGAGACGCCACGTGTTAATGGATAGAGCCTGGTGCCCGACCCGCCTGCTAAGATAATTCCGCGTCGAGTGTTGTTGCTCAAAGTCATGTCCTGGTGCTGGAACCTGCGCCTTCGCCGCGACTTGCAGCCCATTGCGATTAGGTCAACTGCAATCCTTTCCGACTTACACGCCACCTCGTTACGCGCTTATGCCGAAATGTTTTGGGGTCGTTCCTGCCTTGCCTGCTCGAAGCCGGCAGCCTAGCTCACAGGAAACCGAGCTTAAGAAGGACCCATCGTTTGCCCACCAATAAAATCGAACTTAAAATACTCGATGAGCGACTGCATGACTGGGGGCTGCCCCGTTATCAGACGGAAATGTCCGCTGGCATCGATCTCTATGCTTGTCTGGACGAACCGCTGGTTCTCGAACCGCAGGCGCCGGCCGTTCTGGTTCGATCCGGTATCGCGCTGTTGATGAACGACCCTTATATGGTCGGTTTCTTACTCGCACGGTCGGGGCTGGGCCATAAGAAAGGCCTGATCCTCGGGCAATCGGTGGGCACGATCGATGCCGATTATACAAACGAAATTTTCATCAGCGCGTGGCTCAGAACCCCGCCGGGAAGTGACAGCTTGACGATCAACCCGGGAGACCGGATCGCGCAACTGGTCTTCGTGCCGATCCTGCGACCGACATTCGATGTCGTCTCCGAGTTTTCAGCGGATACCGAACGAGGCGAGGGCGGTTTCGGCTCTACCGGCGTTTCCGGCACGGACAGCTAAAGACGCGATGCAAAGGCAGCGCATCAGCAGGGACTGGTTTAACCGGGATTGGACTCTGCTAGACATAAAAAGGGCGGCCCGATCCAGAGCCGCCCTTCAACATCATACCGCTCGAAAGCGCGTCGATTAATCGACGCGGCGTACCGTCGTCTTTTCCGGCGCGATCGAGATGCGAAGCGTTTCACCCGAATTACCAGGGAAATCGGTAAACATCGCCTCGACGAGATTGGGCACCAGATACTGCAGACGGTTCGAGGTGGAAATGGCCTGTGCTTTGCCTTCGAACAGTCGTTCTCCGGTTGCCGCGCGGTCGATTTTCATGTCGATCCCACTGGTATAAACCGTGTAGCTTTGAACGTCCGGACCGCCGAACCATGGATCGTAGAAACCGAAGCCCCAGCGACTACCGTAGAAAGGGCGTCCATAGCCGAAGCGCGACCGTCCCCAGCGCGATCCAAACCACGGATCGTAGAAAGGATCGCGGAAACCGGTGGTCCGTACCCGTTCGCGCCCAGTGCTGACGCCGTAATCGAAACGGACCAGCAGCGATGCGTTTTCAGCCGAGGCAGCCTGCGCATAACCGAGGCGCGACATTTGTGCTTCCACGAGATCGGCATATTGCGCGAATTCGAGCCCACCAGCCAAGGCCGGATCGTCTGCGACGACGAAATAGCTTTCACCCTGCGGTGCCGGAAGCTGCGTCTGGAAACGCGACACATCAGCGTTGAAAGGTGTCGCGCAGGCAGCGAGGCTAGCTAGTACTATCGGTACGGAGGCGAGCTTAAGTTTGCGCCCCCAACCTTTTTTGCGGTCGGTCATGCTCAGTCCTTTTTCGAACATCGGCGTGCATATCATGCTTACACCGAATCATGCAGCCTACCGCCCCCCTGAGGCACACTGCCAGTTACTGTGCGCATTTCTAGACGAACGGGGATGAACCCGGATTGAATATCCCGATTCACATTTGTTGCAAGTTCGGAAAGGGTTATCTGACGAAACCGAGCGCGGCGTAGGTGGCGTCGAGCGTAGGTCGGCCGAGTTCGCGCGCCCGCGAAGCACCGCGGGCAAGGATTGCGTCGAGTGCTTCGCGATCGGTCAGCAACTCATTGAAACGGGATGATATCGGTCGAAGCGTTTCGGCGAGCAATTCGGCCAATGCCGGCTTGAATTTGCCGAATCCTTCGCCGCCATATTCGCGCAGCACGTCATCGACGGTGATATCGGAAACGGCGGCGTAGATGGTGACGAGGTTCAAGGCTTCGGGTCGGCCTACCAGTCCGGCACTCTCGCTGGGGAGAGGTTCGGGGTCGGTCTTCGCCTTCTTGACCTTCTTCATTACCGTGTCGGCATCATCTACCAGTTCGATCCGGCTCATTTCGGACGGATCCGATTTGCTCATCTTCTTCGATCCGTCGCGCAGGCTCATGATGCGCGCCGCCTGCGGCGGGCTGATCGGTTCGGGCAGGGTGAAGACGGGAGCGTCATCGGATGCGAAATCGTTATTGAACTTCTGAGCGATATCGCGGGCAAGCTCTAGATGCTGCTTCTGGTCTTCACCTACTGGCACATGCGTGGTCTGATACAGCAGCACGTCGGCAGCCTGAAGAACCGGGTAGGTAAACAGGCCCACGCTGGCGCCCTCGCGGTTCTTACCGCTCTTGTCCTTGAACTGCGTCATGCGGTTCAGCCAGCCCATCCGCGCCGTGCCGTTGAGCAGCCATTGCAGCTCTGCGTGGTGGGGAACCTGTGCCTGATTGAACAGCACGCTTTTCTGCGCATCGATTCCGCAAGCGACCAGCGCCGCGGTCATTTCCAGCGTTGCCCGCTTTAGTTCGGCCGGATCGTGCGGCATGGAAATCGCATGGAGATCGGCAAGGAAGAACAGGCATTCCTGTCCCTCGGCCATCTCATCCTGCATGCGCACCCAGTTTCGGATCGCACCGAGATAATTACCGAGGTGAAGGTTGCCGGTGGGCTGAATGCCGGACACTACGCGCATGTTTACTCACTTATTCCGAAAGATTTGGCGGCCCGTCGCTCGCCGGCACCGCGCGTTTGCGCCGTAGCTGCGCAATGAGGTCCTTGTCGAGGGCGCCAACCAGATACGCCGTGGCGAAGAATACGGCTGCACCTGCAATAACGAGCGCTGCAAGCGACCAGATACGGTCGAATGCGCCGCCCCGCCAGTATGGCTCCAACGCCGGCGTCATCCACCACAACAGGGCGCCCATGACCGCCGTTGCGATTATCTGGCGCACGATTCTTCCGGCCAGCTTGCCGGTCACATGAAACCAGCCACGGATTTGTAGAATGGCGTAAAGCGTGAGCACGTTGAGCGTTGCGGTGATCGCGGTCGCTGCCGCCAGCCCCACGATGCCGTAACGAGGCACGACATAGAAATTCAGCGCGATGTTGATCGCCAGTGCACCGGCCGCCACGAACACCGGAGTGCGAGTATCTTCACGGCTGAAAAATGCCGGCTGGAACACCTTTACAAGCACATAGGCTGGCAGGCCGCAAACCAGCGCGATTACGATATTGCCCATGATCGCGGTGTCTTCGGGCGCCATGCGTCCCCCCTGGAATATGCCGGCGGTGAACGCTTCTGCGCAGATCGAAAGTGCCACGGCACAGGGCAGGCAAAGCAGCATGGCTATCTCGACCGCATTGCCCTGCAGGCGCTGCGCTTCGCGGTGGTTGTCTGACTGGATATGGCGCGCCAGCATGGGCAGGATCGCGGTGCCCAGTGCAATCCCGAAGATGCCGAGCGGCATTTGGTTCAGGCGGTCGGCAAGCTTCAGCAGCGTGAGCGATCCTTGCGGCAGACTGGTGGCGAAGAAGGTGTCGACCAGCTGGCTGATCTGGTAAATTCCGGCTCCGAAGGTTGCCGGTAGCATCAGCATCATCAAGCGTTTTACGTCGGGCGTGATCTTCGGCATCTTGATCTGCAGCTTCACGCCGGCGCGCCGGGTTGCCCACCACATGTAGATCAATTGAGCCACGCCAGCGAGCGCCAGCGATATCGCCAGCGCCCAGGCCACAGGCAGGTCGTCTGCGCTATTTCCGCGCAAATACCATCCGGTCAGGATGCCGCCGATCATTACGATGTTGAGCAGCACCGGCACCACTGCGCCTGGAGCAAACTTCGAGCGGGCGTTGAGCACGCCCGACAGCATGGCCACTAGGCTTACTAGTGCGAGATAGGGAAAAGTCACCCGGCTGAGCATGACCGACAATTCGAACTTGCCGGGGACATCCTGGTACTCGCGCGCAAGCAACCAGACGATCCCTGGCATGGCGATCATGCACAGCGCCGAAAAGCCCAGCAGGACCCATACGAATACCGAGAGTACATCGCTGGCAAACCGGTCGGCGGCTTCGTCGCCGCCATCTTCCTCGGCATGCAGCCTCCGCGTGTACATCGGCACGAAGGCAACGCTGAATGCGCCTTCTGCGAACAGGCGGCGAAACGTGTTCGGCAGGGTAAAGGCCAATTGCCAGGCGTCGGCCGCCAGACCCGCGCCGAGGACGCGGGCCAGCAGCATGTCGCGAACGAAGCCGAACACGCGGCTGACTGCAGTCAGTCCGCCGATGGTGCCGACATTCTTGACCAGGCTCATCTGTCAGAGCCTTTGCTGCATGTCGTTAACTCAGGCTTCGCCAGCGGGGGGCGAACCCTCGCCTTGCTGCCGTTCCTGAGCACGGGCCGCCAGCTGTTGCTGGTAGAGAGCGCCGAAATCCATCGGGTCGAGCATCAGCGGAGGGAAGCCTGCATCGCGGCTGGCATCGGCGATTACGCGGCGCGCGAAGGGGAAGAGAATGCGCGGCGCTTCGGCGAACAGAAACGCGTGTGCGTGCTCGTCGGGCAGGTTGCGCATGCCCATCAGGCCGCAATAGTCCAGATCGATGAGGTAGAGGCTGCCCTGGCTGGTCTTGGCGGCGCAGGTGACCTTCAGGGTTACTTCATGCACTTCGTCCGACACCTTCTCGGAAGCGATATTGACCTGCACGTCGAGCTGCGGCTGCTCGTTCCACTGGAAGCACTGCGGTGCGTTGGGATTCTCGACCGAGAGATCCTTGATGTATTGCGAAATCACACCGGCGCTCGGCAGATTGTCGGCGCCATTGGCTCCGGCTGCGGGATCGGGGTTGATGTCGGTGAGAACGTCGCCTTCGTCGGCCATGTGCAGTCGCTTTCCAAATTTCCGAATTCGATGGGCCTGCGCATTGTTGATGAAGCGCGGGACCAGTGCGGCGCGCGCCTAGCACTGTCGGGCACGCGTATCAATGCGCCGTGCATCGCGCCCGCGTCATCGACATCGTTCATCGCAGGAACATTGTCGGTTTGTAATTCTTCCCTATCTAGGGCAGGACGCAAATTGGACTGTCGGGGCGGATTGCCCCTCTGCAAATCAAGTCGGGAAGCAGGTTATTTAAGTGATCACCGAGATCGTCATCCTTGCCATGATCGCAGCCTTTCTGGGGCTGCGCCTCTATTCTGTGCTCGGGCGTCGTTCGGAGCACGAGGAAGAAATCGTGCCGCGCCGTTTCGAACGTAGCGAGACACCGCCGCAGTCGGACAATGCACCGCAGGCTGTACGGCAGCCGGTGGTCCTGCGTTCGGGTGACGATCGCGCGCCCGCTAACGAAACCGGTATTCGCGCCATCGCTGCGGCGGACCAGGGCTTCGATCTGCTTGGCTTCCTCGAGGGGGCCAAGGGCGCGTATGCCATGGTTCTCGAAGCTTTCTGGAAAGGCGACCGGGAGACGCTGCGCGAATTGGCCGATGACGATGTGTATCAGAGTTTTGCAGGGGCGATCGACGCACGCGACAAAGCGGGCGAAACGCTTGAAAATCGTTTGATCCGGATCGAAGATGCGACCGTTCGTTCGGCGGAACTCGATGGACGGACCGCGCGCATTGCAGTGCTGTTTGTCGCCGATATCGCAGCGGTCACTCGCGATGCGGAAGGCTATGTCATTGCCGGATCGCTCGACGATGCGATCGAAAGCCGCGACGTGTGGACATTCACTCGTAATGTCGGTTCTTCCGATCCCAACTGGATACTCGACGAAACCGACGAAGGCTGACGCCTTTCGCATTCCGGGAGGGAATATGCGTTATCTGCTCGTGGTTGCGGCAACGATCGCTCTTGCCGCATGTGGCCGGGTCGTGCCCGATGCCCGCCCACCACAAAGCACGGTTCCCGTTCCTCCCCCCACCACGACCGTGCCGAGCGCCTCGTTGGCGCGGCTTTCGCGCGGGCCGGAAATCGGCTCGCTCGGGATCGGCGCCAATGATGCCACCACGGCGCTTGCATCGTTTCGCGAATCCTGCCCTGCCATCCTGAAGCGCGAAGATCAGAGCGGTCTGACCCGCACCGACGATTGGCGCCCAGCATGTCAGGCCGTGACTTCCTGGCCCGTCTCAGACGCGCGACGCTTTTTCACGAGCTATTTCGAAACGGCGCGGGTCGGCGATGGAGCGGCCTTCGCTACTGGCTACTTCGAGCCGGAAATCCGTGGCAGCCGCACGCGCGCACCGGGTTACGACGTTCCCGTTTATGCAATGCCTCCCGAACTCGTGCGTGACTGGCCGGACGACATGGCCCAGAGTGAACGCACGGGCCGTCCCCCGCTCGGGCGCCGTGACGCGAGCGGCAAATTCGTAATGTTTTACGAACGGGCGGAGATCGAACAGGGGGCGCTCGCCAATCGCGGACTGGAAATCGCCTGGGCGGCGGATCCGGTGGAATTCTTCTTCCTGCAGATTCAGGGGTCCGGCTTGCTCCGGCTACCAGACAATTCGCTGATGCGGATCGGTTATGCCGGGCAGAACGGGCGTGAATATGTCGGGATCGGCAGCGTCATGCGGGAACGCGGAATGATCGGTCCCGGTACCCCCTACGCCACTTCGATGCAGGGCATCATGGCATACATTCGCGATAATCCCGTTCAGGGACAGGAAGTGATGCGGCTCAACAAGAGCTGGATTTTCTTCCGCCCCCTCGACACGGACGGGCCGCTCGGGTCGCTCGGTGTACCGGTTCGCCGGGAATCCTCGGTCGCGGTCGATCCCAATTACGTACCCTACGGTGCGCCTGTCTATCTGGATCTCGAACATGATGTGGCAGATGGTCTGTGGATTGCGCAGGATACTGGCGGGGCAATCAAGGGGGCCAATCGGTTCGACACCTTCTGGGGCAATGGTGAGGATGCACGCCGGATCGCTGGAGGCATGAGTTCGCGCGGATCAGCTCTCATTCTCGTCCCCAAGGGCACCGTCCAGCGTCACGAAACGGGCAGGTGAACGCGCCGCGGGGCCTGTCTGCCGATGAAGTCGAGGCATGGGACAAGCTCGCCGCAACGGTGAAGCGCCTGCACCCGCTCAAGCCTATCCAGCCGAAACCCGATCATCGGCCCACCCCGCCGGTCCGCTCTTCACCAGCGAAAATCGCCACACCACCCCGCGTGCCGCGTGCCGCGAAGCCATCACCTCCCAAGGTCGTGCCCGTGCAGGATCGTGGGCTGGACTCGCATTGGGATCGCCGGCTCAAGGCAGGCCAGTTGCAGCCGGAGGTCACGCTCGACCTTCATGGCCACAATCTCGATGCAGCATACGACCGCTTGATGAGCGGCGTCGCGCAGGCACGCGCGATCGGGGCACGAACCATCCTGCTGGTGACGGGCAAGCCGCGCCCTGTCGAAGCTGCCGATAGAGGGGCGAAGCGCGGCGCAATTCGTGCCAAGGTCTTGGACTGGCTGGCCGCCTCCAGTCACCATTCCGCGATCGCGGCAGTCCGGCGCGCGCATCAGCGCCATGGCGGTGACGGCGCCCTTTATATCGTCCTCAAACGCGAACGCTGACCCGGGTCGGATCGGCTTGCGGGTAGGTTCTGGAACAGAAAAGCCCCCGACGCGGTGTCGGGGGCTCCTCGGTGGTCGACCAATCAGGCCGTCTAGGAATTAACTATGATATTTCCGGTAGGAAATGTCAAAACGGTCGGCGTCCATCACTTTGGTCCATGCTCTGACGAAATCCTTCTTGAATTTCTCTTCGCCGCCTTTCTGGGCATATACTTCGCCCACCGCACGTAGTTCGGCGTTTGAACCGAATACCAGATCGGCACGGGTCGCGTGCCACTTTTCGCGGCCTTCAGCCCGGTCGGTTGCGACATATTCCTCGTCGCTGTCGTCGGTCGATTTCCAGACATTCGTCATGTCGTAGAGATGGACGAAGAAGTCGTTGGTAAGTTGACCGGAACGTTCGGTGAGGTGCCCATGGCCGCGTTCGCCGTGGTTGGCACCAAGTACGCGAAGGCCGCCGATCAATACCGTCATTTCAGGTACTGAAAGACCCAGCAGGCTGGCGCGATCGAGCATCATTTCCTCGGTCTTCACGCCCATCTTCTTCGGACGGTAATTGCGGAAGGCATCGGCTTCCGGCTCCATCCAGTCGAAGCTTTCGACGTCGGTCTGTTCCTGCGTTGCATCGCCGCGCCCGCCGGTGAAAGGCACATCCGTGGCGCCAGCTTTTTCCAGCGCAACCACACCGCCCAGAACGATCGCATCGGCAAGGCTCATGTCGCCGCGCAGTCCATCGAGCGTGCTGAGAACCTTTTGCAGGTTCGCAGGCTCGTTCACGTCCCAGTCCTTCTGCGGGCTGAGAGCGATCCGCGCGCCATTGGCGCCGCCGCGATGATCGGACTTGCGGTATGTGCTTGCAGACGCCCAGGCCGTCTTGATCAACTGGCTCACGGTCAGGCCGCTATCGGCGATCTTGGCCTTCACTTCGGAGATGAGGCTGTCCGATGGCATGGTGCCCTCGGGCACGGGATCCTGCCAGATCAGGTCTTCCTGCGGCACTTCCGGGCCGAGATAGCGGATCTTGGGGCCCATATCGCGGTGGGTCAGCTTGAACCACGCGCGGGCAAAGGCATCCCGGAATGCTTCGTGATCGTTGCGGAACTTCTCGCTGATCTTGCGGAAGCCCGGATCGCGCTTCATCTGCATGTCGGCAGTGGTCATCATGGTGGGGACCTTCTTGGAAGAATCCCAGGCCGCGGGGGCCATGTCCTCTTCCTTCTGGTCGATCGGCTGCCACTGGTTCGCGCCGGCAGGCGATTGCACCAGCTCGTAATCGTAATCGAGCAGCAGGCGGAAGTAATTCTCGCTCCACCTGTCGGGAGTGTTCGTCCAGGCGCCCTCGATACCGCTGGTCACCGTATGCTCGCCAATACCGCCGTGTTCTTCGCCTGAAACCCAGCCGAAGCCCTGCGCTGCAAGATCTCCGCCCGCTGGTGCCGCGCCCAGTGTCGATGCATCGCCATTGCCGTGGGCCTTGCCGAATGTGTGTCCGCCAGCAGTCAGGGCGACAATTTCCTCGTCGTTCATGGCCATGCGCTTGAAGGTTTCGCGAAGGTCGCGCGCAGCGCCTTCATCGTCATGCGGGTTGCCGCCCGGGCCTTCGGGATTGACATAGATGAGACCCATCTGGATCGCGGCAAGCGGCCCTTCGATCTGTTCGAAACCGTGTTCAGGGGCAATGCGGGTCTGCACGCCTTCGTTGACCCATTTGTCTTCGCTTCCCCAGTAGATGTCGCGCTCCGGTTCGAACACGTCGGCACGGCCACCGCCAAAGCCGAAGATCGGTCCGCCCATGCTTTCGATCGCGACATTGCCTGCCAGGATGAACAGGTCGGCCCAGCTGATGTGCTGGCCGTACTTCTGCTTTACCGGCCACAACAGGCGGCGCGCCTTGTCGAGATTGCCGTTATCCGGCCAGCTGTCCAGCGGGGCGAAGCGCTGCTGCCCGCTATTGGCGCCGCCGCGGCCGTCGGCGGTGCGATAAGTGCCTGCCGCATGCCACGCCATGCGGATGAAGAACGGACCGTAATGGCCGTAATCTGCCGGCCACCATGGCTGGCTGTCGGTCATCAGCGCGTGGAGATCATCTTTCAGCGCCTTGTAATCGAGCGCATTGAAGGCCTCGGCATAATCGAAATCATCGCCCATCGGGTTCGATGGACCATTGGGGTTGAGGATTTCGGTTGCCAGCATTTCCGGCCACCAATCCTTGTTGGTACGTCCCAGAAGCGCCCGCATGCCGCCGTCGCCATGCATCGGGCAACCGCTCATTTCGCCTGTCTTCGCATCCATCGTTCGTCTCTCCACTCTACAAGACTCAGGGTGATATCGTGGAGAAAGGATGCGCCCTCGGTGCTAATGCGTCCAATCGATTAAATGCGTCGAATTGATAGCCTTAAGCGATGAAGCGGCCAGTAGTGCTCCACATGCGAAAAGCGCCGCCATCCACATGGAATGGCGACGCTTTCATGGCCGTTGGATGACGGGTCACGCGGCTTGCGCGATATCCTCGACCGGTTCGGTGCGAATGAGATAGTCGAACGCAGAAAGGCCTGCTTTCGACCCTTCGCCCATTGCGACGACGATCTGCTTGTAAGGCACATCGGTCACATCGCCGGCGCCGAATACGCCCGGCAGGCTGGTGCGCCCTTCCTCGTCCGTTGCGATCTCGCCGAACTTGGTCAGTTCGAGGCCGGAATCCTTCAGCCATTCGGTGTTCGGGACCAGTCCGATCTGGATGAACACGCCTTCCAGCTCGACCCGGCGTTCTTCGCCGCTCTTCCGGTCCTTCAGGACAAGGCCGTTCACCTTGCCGTCCTTGCCAGTGATTTCCGTGGTCTGTCCGCTGGTGACGATATCGACATTGCTCATGCTGCGAAGCTTTTTCTGCAGCACTTCGTCGGCACGCAGCTTGTCGTCATATTCGATCAGCGTGACGTGGCCGACGATCTTCGCCAGGTCGATCGCCGCTTCAACGCCGGAGTTACCGCCGCCAACCACTGCGATACGCTTGCCCTTGAACAATGGTCCGTCGCAGTGAGGGCAATAGGCAACCCCCTTGTTGCGGTATTCCGCTTCGCCCGGAACACCCAGATTGCGCCACCGCGCACCGGTCGCAAGGATGAGGCTGCGGGCTTTCAGGCTGGCACCATTGCCGAATTCGACCGTGTGCAGCCCGCCTTCTTCCTTCGCAGGAACGAGCTTCACCGCCTTGGCGAGATCCATCAGATCGATGTCGTATTCGCCGACATGACGCTTCAATTCGCCCGCAAGCTTCGGGCCTTCGGTGTAAGGAGTACCCGGAAGGTTTTCGATGCCGAGCGTGTCGTGCAGCTGCCCGCCGAACCGTTCCGCCGCGATACCCGTGCTGAAGCCCTTGCGCGCGGTGTAGATAGCCGTCGCTGCGCCCGCAGGGCCGCCGCCGACGACGAGAACTTCGAACGGCGCCTTGGCCGAAAGCTTCTCTGCCGCTTTCTCTTCGCTTCCGGTGTCGATCTTGGCGAGGATCTCGGCCAGTTCCATCTTGCCGTTGTAAAAGGGCTCGCCATTCAGGAACGTGGCAGGCACGGCCATCACATCGCGATTGTCGACCTCGTCCTGGAACGTGCCGCCTTCGATCAGCGTCGCTGTTATGCGCGGATTTTCCAGCGCCATCAGCGTCAGGGCCTGCACCACATCCGGGCAGTTATGGCAGCTGAGCGAGAAATACATCTCGAAATTGAAATCGCCTTCCAGCCCGCGGACCTGTTCGAGCAGATCGGCATCGACTTTCGGCGGATGTCCGCCGGCCCACAGCAGTGCAAGCACCAGGCTGGTGAATTCATGGCCCATCGGCAGACCGGCAAAGCGCACCCATTTTTCCGCATCGCTTGCGCGGCGGATCACGAAACTGGGCTTGCGTGCATCAGTCCCGTCGAAGCTGGCACTGACGAGGTCGTGCAGTTGCGCAATTTCCTCGAGCAGTTCGCGCGTCTGAACGCTCTTGGCGTCTTCGCCGAGCGAGGCGACCAGTTCGACCGGCTCGCGCAAATTGGCCAGATAGGTCTTGAGCTGCTGGGTCATCGTTGCATCGAGCATGGGCGGACTCCGGGTGTCGGATGGACAATGGATTTGAAAATCGGGGGGAGTGAAAAGGCCCGGGGCGGGGGGGAGGGGGATGCCCCGGGCCTTCCAGCGACCCGAGTCAGGCTCGGGTTTTTGTACGGAAGGCCGCTAGGCCTTCCGATCTGTCTGGCGAATTAACGCTTAGATCTTGCCGACGAGGTCGAGCGAAGGAGCAAGCGTGTCGCTGCCTTCTTCCCACGCTGCCGGGCAGACCTGGCCAGGATTGGCGCGGACATACTGTGCAGCCTTGATCTTGCGGGCCAGTTCATTGGCATTACGGCCAACGCCTTCGCAGGTCTGCTCCATGATCTGGATCACGCCATCGGGATCGACCACGAAGGTCGCACGGTCGGCAAGGCCCACGCCTTCACGCAGCACGTCGAAGTTGCGGGCAAGAACGTGGTTCTGGTCGCCCAGGAACGGGAAGTTGAGCTTGCCGATCTTTTCCGACGTATCGTGCCATGCCTTGTGGCTGAAATGCGTGTCGGTCGACACGGCATAGACCTCGACGTCCATCTTCTGGAGCATGCTGTACTGCTCGCCAAGATTTTCAAGTTCGGTCGGGCAGACGAAGGTGAAGTCGGCAGGATAGAAGAAGAATACCGCCCACTTGCCCTTCACGTCTTCGTCGGTGACGTCGTAGAAGTCTTCGCCGGCCTTGAACGCGGTGGCGGTGAACGGTTTAATCTGGCTTCCGATAATACCCATAGTATCTGATTCTCCGTGTGTTCGGGTTGAAATTCTCGAACCACAGATAGGGTGTGTTGCGATGCACAAAAGCGATATGTTGCGATTGCGAGCATCGGAATAATCGATCAATCCGATGGAACTTTCATAAAGCGCAAGCTTGTCGATACTCAGTTGCGTTTAGCGCAACCAAGCGCCCGGTTTCCGCGATCTTTTATTGCGCTGCAGACCATTTTTCTCGCTTCATGACATAGGCGCCGGTCACCCGCACTGCGCCCTATGCAACGCCTTATGGTCCGCCAGTACCAGCGCCATCATGGCTTCCACTACGGGCGTGCCGCGGATGCCCACACAGGGATCGTGCCGGCCCTTGGTTCGCACTTCGGTCGCCTCGCCCTCGCGCGTCACGCTCTCGACGGGCGTCAAAATCGAACTGGTTGGCTTGAACGCTACGCGGCAGGTCACGGGCTGTCCGGTGGAGATGCCTCCTGCAATGCCGCCGGCGTGATTGGCTTCGAACCGTGGCCCGTCGTTACCGGGCCGCATTGGGTCGGCATTCTGTTCGCCGGTCAGGCGCGCAGCGGCAAAGCCGTCGCCGATCTCCACCCCCTTGACGGCATTGATGCTCATCATGCCAGCAGCAAGATCGGCATCGAGCTTGGCATAGATCGGCGCGCCCCATCCTGCCGGGACACCCGTTGCCACGCATTCCACTACCGCGCCAAGCGATGACCCGGCCTTGCGCGCATTGTCGACCAGCGCTTCCCAGCGCTTGGCGGCGTCCGCATCCGGGCACCAGAAAGGATTGCGCTGGATTTCCTGCGCATCGAAATTGGCCGGATCGATCGCGTCGCCGCCGATCTCCGCGACATAGGCAATGATCGAAACTTCGCCGATGACTTTGCGCGCCACCGCGCCCGCTGCCACGCGCATTGCGGTTTCGCGCGCGCTGCTGCGTCCGCCGCCGCGATAGTCGCGAAACCCGTATTTCGCGTCATAGGCATAATCGGCATGGCCCGGGCGATAGGTGTTGGCGATCTCGGAATAGTCTTTCGACCGCTGATCGGTGTTCTCGATCATCAGGCTGATCGGCGTGCCCGTCGTCCGGCCTTCGAAGACGCCCGACAGGATCCGGACTGCATCGGGTTCCTGACGCTGGGTCGTGAACTTGTTCTGCCCGGGTTTGCGCGCATCGAGGAAGGGCTGGATGTCACTTTCGGTCAGTGCGATGCCGGGGGGGCACCCGTCGACCACCGCACCGATGGCGGGGCCGTGGCTTTCGCCCCAGGTGGTGAAGCGCAGCACGCGTCCGAAGGTGTTCCAGCTCATGCGGTTGTCTTAGCGCAAGTGTGGCCGCTGTCGAGCGGTGGAACAGCGAAGATTTTCCTACATCCCGTCAACCTGGCATGATGCGGCCATGCCTTCCTCGTCACATCATTCGTCCTTCGGTATCACCGCGCGAAAGGGCTTTCACGCCAGCGGACTTTTTTCGTCTTGTACAGTGTAACACGTGGTCCATGTCTCGGCTCCACGTGCAGCGATCTGAACAATCGCCAGACACTATGCCGCGTACAAATGCGCGGCAGGGCTAGCCAAATTGCTGGCGATTCGGCAGGAACAAAACATGATTGCTAAGCTGAAGGGCCTGCTGGACGAAACCGGTGTCGACTGGGCGGTGATCGACGTCTCCGGCGTCGGCTATCTTGTCCATTGCTCGGCCAGGACCCTGAACGCACTCGGCAATGTGGGCGAAGCGTGCACGGTCTATACCGATCTTCAGGTGTCGGAAAACGACATGCGCTTGCTCGGCTTTGCCGAGGCGGCAGAGCGGGACTGGTTCCGCCTTCTCACGCAGGTGCAAGGGGTCGGCAGCAAGGTCGCACTGGCGATCCTTTCCGCACTCTCTACGGGCGAGGTGCAGCAGGCCTGCGCCAATGGCGATGCTGCCATGGTCGCAAGGGCCCAGGGGGTTGGGCCCAAGCTGGCGGGCCGCATCGTGAACGAACTCAAGGACAAGGCAGGGGCCTTGCCCGGCGGCGGCATGGGAAGCGCCGCCTTGGCGCCAACCCCTGCTGGCGGCGCCAGTGCCGACGCGGTGAGCGCGCTGGAAAACCTCGGCTTCAAACCGGCCGTAGCTGCCCGTGCAGTCGCCGCAGCTCGGGGCGAATTGGACGAGGGCGCTGGCGAGGGCGAATTGATCCGCGTCGCCTTGAAGAAGGCAGCCGGATGAGCGTCCGCACCGCCACTTGCATGTGTGGTCAGCTTACCGCGACCTGCGATGGTGAGCCGTTCCGCATTTCCGTATGCCACTGCCTCGATTGCCAGAAGCGCAGCGGATCGTCCTTTGCCGCTCAGGCCCGGTTTCCGGCTGACAGGGTGACGACGTCCGGCAAGGCTCAGATATTCACCCGGAAAGCCGAAAGCGGCCAAACCAGCGAACATCATTTCTGCCCGGTCTGCGGGTCGGAACTTTGGTATATCGCGCAGCCCTTTACCGACATGATGGCGATTCCGATCGGGCGCTTTGCCGATCCTTCATTTCCGCCGCCGGAATATTCCGTTTACGAAGAACGCAAGCACGGCTGGGTAACGATCACCAGCGAGGGTACCGAACATTTTGACTGAACCCGTCCCCCTGCATTCGCCCGAGCGGCAGCCGGAAGATCCGGACGCGGCGCTGCGGCCCAAGTCGCTCAGCGAGTTCGTTGGCCAGAAAGCGGCGCGCGAGAACCTTCGGGTGTTCATCGAGGCCGCACGCGGGCGCGGCGAAGCGATGGACCATGTGCTCTTCTTCGGGCCGCCGGGACTGGGCAAGACCACGCTGGCGCAGATCGTCTCCAAGGAACTCGGCGTGGGCTTTCGCGCCACCAGCGGCCCGGTGATTGCCAAGGCGGGCGATCTTGCTGCTCTGCTGACCAATCTCGAACCCAACGATGTACTGTTCATCGACGAAATTCACCGGCTCAATCCGGTGGTCGAGGAGGTGCTCTATCCGGCGATGGAAGACCGCGCGCTCGATATCATCATCGGCGAGGGGCCGAGCGCGCGCAGCGTACGGATCGACTTGCCGCCGTTCACGCTCGTGGGGGCGACCACGCGTCAGGGCTTGCTGACCACTCCCTTGCGCGACCGGTTCGGCATTCCCGTCAGGCTCAATTTTTATACTGAAGACGAATTGCTCAAGGTCGTCAGCCGCGGGGCAGGATTGCTGGGCATGGCCATCGACGAAGGCGGTGCCCGTGAAATCGCCCGCCGATCGCGCGGCACGCCGCGCGTGGCAGGCCGCCTGATGCGGCGCGTGCGTGACTTCGCTTCGGTTCTTAAAGAGCCGGTCGTTACCACCAGAGTGGCCGACGAGGCATTGACCAGGCTCGAGGTCGACAGTCTCGGCCTCGACGCGATGGACCGCCGCTATCTCACCATGATCGCAACGACCTACAAGGGTGGGCCGGTCGGCGTCGAGACGCTGGCGGCGGGCCTCTCCGAACCGCGCGATACGGTGGAGGAGGTGATCGAACCCTATCTCATCCAGCTCGGCCTCATTGCTCGCACGGCGCGGGGGCGCTGCCTCAACGATGGCGGATGGTTGCACTTGGGCCTCGCGGCACCATCGAAACCGCAGTCCGACATGTTCGACAAGTGAGCGCATCGACGGTTTTAACCAAGGGGTGGATTTGGTCCCGAAACGGGACGGGTCGTCTTCAAGCCTCGCATTTGTCGAGAAAATTCACTTTCTGGGCGCAATAGCGATCAGTAATTATGCGTGAAGACCCGGGGGGATTCGCGAAAACACTATAGGATCGCGGCGGGGATGGGGGCTTCCCAAACATCCTGGCCCGGTCGTAAAAGGAATTCGAAGCGATGTCGGTCAAGTCAGCTCTTGCCAAACTATCGGCCACTGCAGCGGGCGGCGCCCTGCTTGCAGGCGGCGCGGTCCACGTTGCCGAGAAGCCGATTTCCGACAGTCCGCAATACAAGACCAAGTCGGTCAAGCAGGCCAAATATGTGAAGCAGAAGCCGCGCGCCGTCCCCCGGCCGACCGTGCCGCGCGCTCGCACCATTCCTCCGCGGCAGGCTGAATGCGTGCCCGCAGATTCTCCGCAGGCGGCCTACGATCCCAATAACATCTGTCCGCCCGTCTATCGTCAGGCGATGGTACCTGTACCGGTACCGCCGTTGCCTGCAGCGGCACCGATCGGCGGCGGCTCCGCGCGCTCCATCCCGGGCGGTGGCTATGGTGGTGGCGGTTTCGGCGGCGGCTTTGGCGGCGGGTTCTTCGGTGGCTTCTTCAGCGGCTCCAGCGGCGGCGGCAGCGTCGTCGTCACTTCGACCACCTCGGGCAGCTCTACTTCGACTTCGAGCGGCGGGACATCCACCTCCACCGGGGGCAGTTCGAGCTCGACCTCGAGTGGCGGCAGCTCTTCGTCGTCCTCCAGCGGTGAGGTAAGCACCACGACGTCGTCCTCCACGTCCACCGGCGAAGTCAGCTCGACAAGCTCGACCTCCGGCGATGTATCGACCAGCACGTCGACTTCAGGCAATATCACCAGCAGCACGAGCAGCAGCAGTTCGACGAGCTCGTCGACCAGCAGTAGCTCGAGCACCAGCACCAGTTCATCGACCAGCTCGTCGACGTCGGGCAGCTCTTCCACCAGCACCTCGACCAGTTCGGGTACGACCAGTGGAACAACGAGCGGTACCGATGTTCCGGCACCGCCGATGATGGCTCTTTTTGGTATGGCTGCTGCGGCCATTCTCGGTCGCCGCAGGTTTCGGATCAAGCGCGCCAGCTGACACTTCGCCCGGCGGCGGTGTCAGCCGCGCTGCTGCATGCTCCATTCGCCCTGACGATACCACTGCGTCACCACATGCTTGCGTCCCGCCAGAACGGGCAGGGCGGCATGCCGCGTTGCGGGATTGGGCATGCCCTGGCGGTCCATATTGTCCCACAACACCAGTAAGCCGGGCTCGGGTACGATCTTCAAATCCAGTTCAGGAAAGTCGGTTTCGCCGCCTTCCTCGACCGCGTTGAGATAGACCATGGCGGCCCATGTGCGCTGGCCACCGCGCCGCCGCTCGATCTGCCAATGCGGCTTATCGATCCGGAAGTGATCGCGATGATGGCGATACTCCTCGCCCACACGATACCGCTGCCCCTGCAGCGGCTCGGCATGGTGCGAACCGATACCCGTTATCTCACTGATTTTGGCGGCAAGTGCCCTCGTTTCCGGCAGATCCTGCGAGAAGAAATGCGTGGAACTGGTGCGTCCCTTCGGTGCGACTGTTTCCGAAAAGAGAACCGACGGCTGGATGCGACTGTCGATGATTGCGATGAGTTTGCGACACTGCCTGGGAGACAACAGCTTCGGAAGCAGGAACAGGTCGGCCTTATCGCCGCCTATGGCCTCGATTTTCGGATGGGCCTGCACCCTCTCGCGAACCTCGGTTCCGATCGCAGCAAGGATCGCCGGATCGGCCCTTTCATCGACAGGCTCGCGCCTCAATAGCCGGGACAGGCGGCCAAGGATCGCCATGTCAGATTCTTGGCCGCTCAGTCACGCGTTACCGGCAGGTGGTTGCCTTCCCAAGCCCGGATGCCACCCTTCATATGCACGGCCGTCTCGCCATTTGCCGCCAGCTTCTCTGCCGCGATACCGGAACGACGGTCGGACTGGCAGTAGAGGATGCGCTCTGCACCTTGCGGATCGGGCAGGGTGGCTGGATCGAATTGATCGACGGGAATATTGATCGCACCTTCGATGTGGCCATCCGCAAACTCTTCCGGCGTGCGCACGTCAATAAGCTGGATGGCGTCGCCGGCATCAAGCCGCAGGGCGAGCGCCTTGGGCTCGATCAGGAGAACGCCGGCCTGGTCCTGGGTTGATCCGGCGTCTGCATCGGTTGGTGCACCCGCAGAGCAGGCGGCGAGCAAGCCCGCCGCCGTTACTGCGAGGAGCGACCGTGCGATCAAGCCGCAGCCAGGTTGCGCAGGACGTACTGGAGGATACCGCCGTTGCGGTAATATTCCATCTCGTTCGCCGTATCGATGCGGCACAGCGCGGTGAAGGTGAATGTCGATCCGTCTTCACGGGTCACATCGACCTCGATATCCTGGCCCGGCTTCAGATCGGCCAGCCCCTTGATCGAGAAGCTGTCCGTCGCAGTCAGGCCGAGCGAAGCGCGGGTTTCGCCATCCTTGAACTGCACCGGAAGCACGCCCATGCCGACGAGGTTCGAACGGTGGATGCGCTCGAAACTTTCGACGATGACCGCGCGAACGCCAAGAAGGATGGTGCCCTTGGCCGCCCAGTCGCGGCTTGAGCCAGTGCCATATTCCTTGCCGGCGATAACCACCAGAGGCGTTCCATCGGCCTTGTGCTTCATGGCAGCGTCGTAGATCGCCATCTGCTCGCCATTGTAGGTGGTGTAACCACCTTCGACGCCCGGAACCATTTCGTTCTTGATACGGATGTTGGCAAAGGTGCCGCGCATCATCACGTCGTGATTGCCGCGACGCGAACCGTAGGAGTTGAAGTCCTGCTTCGAGACCTGATGGCTCTTCAGATATTCGCCGGCCGGGCTGTCTTCCTTGATCGAACCAGCAGGCGAGATGTGATCGGTCGTTACCGAATCCCCGAGGATTGCCAGCGGTTTCGCACCGGCGATATCCGTGACCGGCGCAGGCTCCATGCCCATGCCTTCGAAATACGGCGGGCTCGCTACATAGGTGCTGGTCGGGTTCCAGCTGTAGGTATCCGACGCCTCGACATTGATCGCCTGCCAATGCTCGTCGCCCTTGTAGACGTCGGCATAGCGGGTGACGAACATTTCGCGGTCGATATTGGCCGCGCGATGCTCGCGCACCTCTTCGTTGGTCGGCCAGATGTCGGCCAGCATCACGTCATTGCCGTTCTGATCCTGGCCGATCGGCGTGTCGGTGATGTCTTCCGTCACCGTTCCCTTGAGGGCGTAAGCGACCACGAGCGGTGGGCTGGCAAGGAAGTTCGCGCGCACGTCGGGCGATACGCGGCCTTCGAAATTGCGGTTGCCCGAAAGGACCGACGCCGCAACGATGTCGTTGCCATTGATCGCCTTGGAGATCGGCGGAGCGAGCGGGCCCGAATTGCCGATGCAGGTGGTGCAGCCATAGCCGACGAGATCGAACCCGAGCGCGTCGAGATCGGTCTGCAGGCCGCTTTTCTCGAGATAGTCGGTGACGACCTGCGATCCGGGAGCCAGCGACGTCTTGACCCAGGGCTTCGGCCTCAATCCCTTTTCGTTGGCCTTCTTGGCAACCAGCCCCGCTGCGATCAGCACATCGGGGTTCGACGTGTTGGTGCAGCTGGTGATGGCGGCAATGACGACGTCGCCGTCGCCGATGTCATGGTCCTTGCCGTCGACCTCGACGCGCGCAGGCTTGTCCTTCTTGTACACCGTGGCGAGATCGCTGTTGAACAGCTCGTCCACCTGCGGCAGCGCCACGCGGTCCTGCGGGCGCTTGGGCCCGGCAAGGCTGGGCACGACCTTCGCGATGTCGAGTTCGAGCGTCTTGGTGAAGACCGGCTCGTTCTCGGGGGTGAACCACATGCCCTGTTCTTTCGAATAGGCTTCGACCAGCGCGATCGTTTCTTCGTCGCGCCCGGTCAGGCGCATGTATTCGAGGGTCTTCTCGTCGATGCCGAAGAAGCCACAGGTCGCACCATATTCGGGCGCCATGTTGGCGATCGTCGCGCGATCGGCGAGCGTGAGGTTGGCGACGCCTTCGCCGTAGAATTCCACGAACCGGCCGACGACGCCGACTTCGCGCAGCATCTGAACGCAGGTCAGCACCAGGTCGGTGGCGGTCACGCCTTCCGCCATGGCGCCGGTCAGCTTGAAGCCGACGACTTCGGGGATGAGCATGGATACCGGTTGGCCGAGCATTCCGGCTTCGGCTTCGATACCGCCGACACCCCAGCCCAGCACACCAAGGCCGTTGATCATGGTGGTGTGGCTGTCCGTGCCGACGCAGGTGTCGGGATAGGCGACCAGCTTGCCATCATCGCCTTCGGACGACCACACGCCCTTGCCCAGATATTCCAGGTTCACCTGGTGGCAGATGCCGGTACCCGGGGGCACTGCGGTAAAGTTCCGGAAGCTCTTCGATCCCCATTTGAGGAAGTCGTAGCGTTCCGCGTTACGGGCGTATTCGAGTTCGACGTTCTTTTCGAACGCCTTGGGGTGGCCGAATTCGTCGACCATGACCGAGTGGTCGATCACGAGATTGACCGGAACCTGCGGATTGATCTTGGACGTTTCGCCGCCCAGCTTGCTGATGGCGTCACGCATTGCGGCAAGGTCCACCACGCAGGGGACGCCGGTGAAATCCTGCAGCAGCACGCGTGCCGGGCGATACTGGATTTCCTTGCCGGTGGCGGGGTTCTTCTGCCAGTCCGCGATCGCTTGCGCATCGTCGGTGGATACGGTGAAGCCGCCATCTTCGAAGCGGAGCATGTTCTCGAGCAGGACCTTCAGACTGAAGGGCAGCTTCGACACGTCTCCGATTGTCTTCTCCGCCTTGGCGAAGGAGTAATAGGCGTAATCCTTGCCGTTCACGGTGAGGGTTGAGCGGGTTCCGAGCGTGTCCTTGCCGACCTGAGTCATGCGCGCGTCTGTCCTTTCAGTTGAGAGCCGTCATCTGACCAATGGACAGAGCGGCAGAATGTGCCGCGCACCTGCGCTGAACCTGCGCAAAAATCAAGTGCGCGGCAGGGTGGCGTGCGGCTTTGACGGAACTTCGCGCAGCTTTCTCTGGTTATTAAGGCTAAATCATGGCAATAAGGCCGTATTGGCCAAAAGGCTGAATGAGGGAGTTTCACATGTCTCCGCTATCGGATGCGGGCGAACGCTCACGTGGTCCGCTTCGTTTTGCAGTAATCGCTGCCGCGCTTGGCATTGTCGGTTGCTTTGCAGCTGCTTTCACTTTTGCAGACGGGCCCGCCCAGGCTGGCGAGACCGAGCGATCTACCGAACAGCGACCAAGCCGCTAGGGAACCTCTGGCACGATCGCGACGCGACGTTTCCGGGTCGCTACCCAACATGATGTGATGATGATTGCGGTGCCGATGGTCGTCGGCATGGTCAGCGGTTCGGCGAAGAACAGCCAGCCGAACAGCGATGCCCACAAGAAGCCCGAATATTCCAGCGGCACCAGCACCTGCGCTTCGGCGCGCGCATAAGCCCAGGCAAGGCCCATCGCCCCGGCCACGGTCAGGAAGGCAGCAGCGGCCAGATCGCCCAATATTTCCAGGTTTGGCATTTCGAACAGGAACGGCGTCGCCAGCCCCAGGATGATCACCGATACCCCGGAATGGAAGGTCGCGATTTCGGCGGGCCCGGCAACCTGCGATTGCCGCCGGATCAGTATGAAACTGTAGGCGTAGAGCAAAGCGGACACCAGGATCGATGTGAGCCCCAGCGCCGTGTCGGCATCGAAATCCGCCTGGCCGATCTTGCCGCCGATAATGATCAGTGTGCCGATAAAGCCCAGTATGGAGGCATAGATTGCCTCTCGCCGGATCGCCTCGCCCAGCATCACGCGCGCAAGATAGAGCGCGATCAGCGGAGCGACGAAACTGATCGCAATCGCTTCGGCCAGCGGCAGTTTGGTGATCGCGTAAAAGAACGTCAGCGCCATGAATGTCGCTATGACCGAGCGCTGCAGATGAAGTTTGAGTACCTCGGGACGCGGCCAGCGGGCGCGGCCGCGCACAAGCCACAGCGGAAGCGCAATGCCGGTTGCAATGACCGAACGCAGCCATGCCGCCGTCAGCGCACCCACCGCCAGAGCGGCACTTTTCATGAAGGCGTCCATCAGGGACAGGCAGGCGACCGCGAACGCAGCCGCAAAGACTGGCAGCAAGGCATGGTCCCGGTTCATCGCCACGCCCTATGCGCCCTTTCTGCTATAGTCACCGACAATTCAGGCCTGCGAAAGAAGGGATATTGGATTAGCCCTGTGCATTGGGCTATTATCCGGCCACACGCGCTGAACGGCGCGGGGCGCATCTGGTAGGACTTATGACACGTTTTCGTTTGATTTTCGGCACTGCAATGGGGGCGGCCCTTTGCGCGACTTCTGTCCTGGCTCAGGACAACGCGCCGGAAAACCTCGTCCCTCCCGAACCGGCCAAGGTGACGGAAAAGCTTCCCGATTACCGCACCAAAGCCGCGCAGCAGCCTGCTACGCCAAGCGTCGATGAAAGCTTCGACGATATCCGCACATCGTCGCGCGAAATCGTCCAGCAGCTTCCTGTCTATGTTCGCGAATGGTCCGTTCCGCAGGCGAAAAAACTGCTCGCGTTCATCCCTACGGTGGAGGCCGAAGGCCTGTCGCCCGCCGATTATCGTGCCGACGAGCTTTCCGCAGCGATTGCAAACGGTCCCGGCACCGCGCTCGATGAAACAGCCAGCGAGATTTTCGTATGGCTGGTGGAAGACCTGCGCGACGGACGCACCCCTATGGACGCTCGCCGTCAGTGGTTTGTCGTGGATCCCGATCCCGACGTCCTGCCTTCGGATCGCTTGCTCCTGACGGCTGTTGAGACGGGCGATATTGCCGGGACGCTGACCGCACTCAATCCGGTATCGCCCGACTATGCGCGGCTGAAGGAAGAACTCGCCAGAACGACCGATCCGGCGAAGCGCAAGCTGATCCGCGCCAACATGGATCGCTGGCGCTGGCTGGGACGCGATCTTGGCAAGCAATATCTGCTGACCAACGTGCCCGAATATCAGCTTCGCCTCACGGTGAATAACAAGATCATCAAGAACTACCGCGTCGTAGTGGGCAAGCCCGGACGTACCGCGACGCCTCAGCTGGCCGAAATGGTCGAGGCCGTGATCTTCAATCCAACCTGGACGGTTCCGCAGTCCATCGTGAAGGGTGAAGGTCTTGGTGCGAAGGTACTCAACAATCCGGGATGGGCGCGTGCCAACGGATACAAAGCGACCAAGGGCGCCAACGGTTGGGTAACCGTCGTTCAGCAGCCGGGACCGGGCAATTCGCTCGGTCTGATGAAGCTCGATATGCCGAACGAACACGCGATCTTCCTGCATGATACGCCGGCCAAGGCGTTGTTCTATCAGGACAGCCGCGCCCTCAGTCACGGCTGTATCCGGGTGCAGGGCGCTCGCGAACTGGCGATGACCATGTCGATGCTCGGTAATGCCGCCAATCGTGACGAATTGCCGGCAATTCAGCAGGAAGTGTCTGAAATCACCGCCGGCAGGGAATACACGCGCTATCCGATGGCGAAGCAGTGGCCGGTCTACATCACCTATTTCACCTACGGGGTGGATGTGAACGGAAACCTGACCAAGTTTGCCGACATATACGATCGTGACGCGCCGGTTCTCGCGGCACTGGACGCTCCGCGCCAGAGCGATCGTGCACGTCAGACAAGTGAAGAAGTGGTCGAAATCGTCGACGACCTGCAGACCAGCTGACGCCGCCTAGAACGCGCCGGGATTGGTCCGTTCGTAGGTTCCGCCATATTCGTTACGCAGCAGATCGTATTGTGCGATCGGCGGCGTAACGGTGGTGCCGTCTTCCGCCAGACCGTAACTGCCACAAACCAGCAGGCGACCCCCGGCAAGATCGATCAACGCGCGGTCGAACTGGTCCGGCCCCATGGCAAAACATCCGTTTGACCGCCCGAGGCGGCCGTATCGTTCGACATGCTCAGGCGTCGCATAATTCGCCTTGTGCATGACGATCGCACGGGGGAGGGCGTTGGAGTTGGTCGGATCCAGGCCGTCCAGCCGTATCGACGTGCCATATCGGCCGACATACCAGCTGCGAGTCATGAAGGCGCCGCGGCTCGATGCTTCGCTGCCTTCTATGTTGGAATATCGTTTCAGCCAGCCGTCGTGTTCGCTATCCGAACCCGTGCCATGGCTGACGTGATAGCTTGCCACCCGTTCGTTCTCGAGGTCTACGAAATGGAAGCGTCGGCGGGCCGAATGCAGTCCGAAATCTGCGATGGCGACGATATCCTTGCGCCAGATATTTCCGCCGACCCTGGCCAGTTCTTCGCGGGCGATGTCCATAAGCTTGGCATCGCGCGTGGCAGTGGGATTCCACTGTGCGAACAGTCGGCTCGGTAGGGCTACGGCTGCGCCGGCGGCCAGCGATCCTTTGAGAAGGTCCCGTCGTTTCATGTCGGTCACCCTATCAGCACGGTTCTGGCCGCGCCATGAACATTGCGCCGGAACGAAAGACCTATTCGCCTAGCACCATTTTGTCGTGTTCGATCCGAACCGGCTGAATGGTGGAAAGGTAACTTTGACCCAAGAGCGATGTGTCCAGGCCTTC
>CESG01122081.1_pt1 | contig 127750 bp, 115 predicted proteins | sample 531121 | NCBI WGS metagenome assembly CESG01 (sample SAMEA2621287, study PRJEB7988) | marine metagenome | biome: marine biome (ENVO:00000447); feature: mesopelagic zone (ENVO:00000213); material: "saline water (ENVO:00002010), including plankton (ENVO:xxxxxxxx)" | depth 800 m
TTAACAATTTATTGCCTTCAATTGCGGGGTGTTTTGGCATCTTTCTTCGGGTTTGGTGGGTTAAATAGAATGACGCTTCTATTAACAACTGTTTACTTTCCCTTGGATGGGTGAATATTTCATGGTTTAATAACGTGCGCAAACCTTGTTACTCAAAGGTCAAATCCAAATATTGACTAGGCAAGGTATAAAAGAAAAATCAACGGAGACATCAATGATCAAAGCTGGCGTATGGCGTGTATTGGCCATTTCGGGAGTGGTTGCATTTGCGGCAGGTTGCGCAAGCGTCGAAAGAGGTGCTACAAACCTTGCGATTAACTTGATTGAACGCAGAATTATTCCCCCCCAGCTTGAAATCGATGATGTCGACATGGCCTGTCGATTCGCCACAGGCAACTTCCCCCTCATTTCTGGGGGCACCCGCGCATTCGGTGGTGACCCACAGCTTCTTGAATCCCTCTTGCTGGTGTCCTCAGCCGCCTGTTCTGAACAGCGCGCAGTGGAAGAAGAGTTGCGCTACCTGCGCGCCTCCAAGCAGAACAACATTGAAGAAGCGCAAGATGCCCGAATCGGCCAGAAGCGCTTGCTTGAAATTACAGCACGCCGCCAGTTGCGGGCGTTTGAAGCCATGCGCAACAAGCTTGAAGACAAGTACAACTTTGAGTACGGTGAAGGTTGCCCCGAGTTTGAACGTGATTTTGATGAGCTGACTTACTTGCTGGGCACAGTGGCTGGTCTACAGGCTGTGGTGAACGATATTGCTTCCCAGCAGATGGTAGGCGTGCCCACTGACATTGCACCAAAATCCGAGCGTGCGCTCAAATGCATATCCAATGCCAAGTGGTGGGGTGCTCCCAACGCAGCGCGTGCTGTGGTCTGGAGTATTTTGCCAGGTGCCTCTGAGGGCAAAGATGTGTGGGGCACATTCCGCTTGTCCATGTTGATTGGCGAGCGTCAAGGCGTGCGTCTTTCTCATGTGATGTATGGCCTGTCCGCACTGGCCGTGGGTGACACCACTCGTTTCCGTGACGCCACCAAGCGTTTCGCTAATGTCAAAGATTTCAAACCAAGCGAGCAATATGCCTTGGTTGAAGGTATTTCCGTTGCTGTGATGACCAACCTTTCCGACCGTTACTGGACTGAAAACGTAGGTACTCGCACCCCTGTGGGCAGCATGGGAAAATATTGGGATGAAGAAGCCGCAATGCCTGCAGGCATGAATGTGGACGACTTGTTGAACTAAGTTTTTGCTCACAGCAAGCCTTGGCCACACTCTAGCGATTGGTACAAGGCGCAGAAACACAATTTTGGGAGACCAGACAATGACATTTAAAATGAAAGCAATCACCGCCGGCTTTGGCTTGGCTTTGATGGCATCTGCATCACCGGCTTTGGCCAAACAAAAAGTATGTGTGTTTGACATTCTGGGCGCGGGTGGTGATGTGTTCAACTTGAGCAAAGACTACGTTCTCGCCGCCAAGGGTTTCGGCGCTGACCTGCACCTGGAGGCTTTTACAGACGAGAAAATCGCGTCTGAAAACTTCAAAACCGGCCAGTGCGACATGCTGGTGGCCACCTCGTTCCGTACACGTGCTTACAATTCCGTGGCTGGTTCGATCGATGCCCTGGGTGCTGCTTCTGTCGTGAAAGACGGCAAAGTGGACATGGCTTTGAGCTATGAAGTGGTCAAGCGCACCATTCAACTGTTCGCCAGCGAGAAAGCGGACACATTGATGACACAAGGTAATTACCAAGTGGCTGGTATCATTCCTTTCGGTGCTGCCTACCTTTACGTGAAAAGCCGCGACATCAATTCCGTTGAAAAGCTGGCTGGCAAGAAAATCGCCTCGTTTGATTACGACTCAGCCCAGAAAGAAATGATTTCCAAAGTGGGTGCTTCGCCCGTGTCTGCTGACATTTCCAACTTTGGTGCCAAGTTCAACAACGGTTCTGTAGACATTATTGCTGCGCCCGCAGCCGCCTACAAACCACTGGAACTGTACAAAGGCTTGGGTAGTGCTGGAGCCATCGTTCGCTTCCCGGTTGCTGTGTTGACCTATCAAGTAATTGTCAACAAATCCAAGTTCCCTGAAGGTTTTGCCCAGAAGTCTCGCGACTACTGGTTCAAGAAATTCCCGGCGGGCATGCAAATCATTACCAACGCCGAGAAGGGTATTCCCAACGGCGCCTGGATGGACATTCCAGCGGCTGACTCTGTGAAGTACACGATTTTGCTGCGTGAGTCACGTGTTGCTTTGGCCAAGGGTGGTTCATATGATCCCAAGGCTTTGAACATCATGAAGCAGATTCGTTGCAGCGTGAACCGTGCAGACTCCGAGTGTGCAACAAAGACCGAGCTGTAAAAAAAAGGTGGGCCCTATTCGCCCACCTGTTGCCTTTGATGTAAAGGGGCTTGCCGTTGCCCCTTTTTTATTATCTTAAATAGCTAATTAGATCAGTCAATCAGTCGATTGACGCTGATAAGGATCCGTTATGCAGAGTTCCGCCGGCAAAAAATGGTTTGGTCGCACGCCATCTGAATGGCTCTCCAGCCTCCCGATTTTCTCACTGTTGTTGCTTACCCTGATCATTGGTACCGGTGAAATGGTGCACGGCCAGCTCTTGCGGCTTGGCGAGCGCATGTTCGGTGATCCTGAAAACCAGGTTCAGTACTTTCTCCTTCGTGCCGATCCCTCTGCACCCACTTGCGAAGCCAACCCCGATATTGATGCACTGGTGGCTAAACAGGTTGCCGACGCAGAAAGCGCACCCAAATCGGATCTCGATTTGTTGTTTGGCGATGTTGCCATTGACCCCAATGAAATTCGTGCATCGCTTGAAGCCGCCCGTGATCAGTGTCGCGAGCGCTATGCTGTGTATGAGCGGGTGAGCAAGGCCATTACGCCTGAAGTGGAAGTGTTCCGCGAAATTGAAACCGGCTTCTTCGGTATTTTCAAGTTCGGCACGGAAAACCGCCCATTGATTTTGTTGATCATGGTTGCCATTGCAGCCATTTCAACCACCAAGCATTTCCACCACATCAGCCTGCGCCCGCCGCGCACCAAGAAAGACTTTCAGGTCTATTCTCTGGCCATGCTGGGTGCCAACTTGCTGATGACTATTTCAGCCAGCTACTACCTGAAGCTTCAATACGACTCGGGTGTGGCGGTTGAAAATCCGCTGATTAGTATCATTGCGATCGCCCTTTTTGCCGCGCTTTCTTTCATCAGTTTGAAAGATGTACTGAAAATTCCCGCGCAAGCCGAGGAGGGTGGCAGCTACGGCCTGGGTCTGTTGAGTATCCCGTTGTACGCCTTTATGGCTCTGAATGCGGGTATCAACTTTTTCATGGACGATTACATCGCTGGTTTGGCAATTTACTTCGGCCAAATTACCGAGCTGTCGAGTATTTTCCTGAATCTGGCCCTGTACTTGTGGGCTGGTATGTTGCTCAAGCAAACCCGCGTGGTTTCCTTGTTCATGGATATTCTGCGTCCCTGGAAACTACCACCCGAAGTGTTCACCTACATTGTGTTGCTGGCCGCTGCGGTACCCACGGCCTACACAGGCGCTTCTGGCGTATTCGTGATTGCTGCTGGTGCGATTGTGTACCGTGAAGTATTGGCAGTCGGCGCACGTCGTCACTTTGCCTTGGCAGCAACGGCCATGTCGGGATCTCTGGGTGTTGTATTGCGCCCCTGTTTGCTGATTGTGGTGATTGCGGCTTTAAACAAGGAAGTCACCACCAGCGAATTGTATGGCTGGGGTCTGTTCGTGTTCATCCTGACCTCGACCATTTTCATGATTATCGCGCTGCTGAAAGCAGAAGGGCGCGTGACTGAACGTGCAAAAGCCAAAGAGGCTTTGCCACAGTCGCTGCGTGCCTTGGTGCCAGTTTCACCCTACATCGTGATCGTGATGTTGGTGATTTTCGGTTACGAATATCTGCTGGACACCAAGCTCGACGAGTTCACTGCACCAGTGATGTTGCCAGTGATCATGTTGTTCGTGATTATTTTCGACAAGCTGCGTGGTGGTCCCACCAAAGTGGGTGGAGACACACCCGCGGAGAAGAAAAAGAATCAGGGTCTGGAAATGGCGGTGCGCAGCGCTACAACAGAAACGATTGGTCACATTGGCGCCCTTATCATGTTGATGGCCCTGTCCATTAGCGTAGGTGGCATGATCGAACGCTCTGGCTTGATGAGTATTGTGCCTGCTGAAATGGGCAGTATCTGGATGGCGTTGACTATCTTCATGTTCATGATGGTATTCATCGGCATGGTGATGGATCCCTTTGGTGCGGTTATCCTCGTGTCGGCCACGGTCGCACCAATTGCCTACAGCAACGGCATTCACCCTGTTCACTTCTGGATGATTGTGATTACCGCGTTTGAGTTGGGTTATCTGTCTCCGCCTGTCGCGTTGAACCAGCTGCTTGCAAGGCAGGTGGTTGGCGAAGAAGAAATGGACAAAGCCGCCGAGGAAACAAAGCACAAGCCTTTCTACTATCGCTACGAGCGCTGGTTGCTGCCCGTGTACACCTTGTTTATCGGCTTGCTGATTGTGACGTACGGTGGTCAGGCCTTGATCAACAATGCAGACGGTTTAAAGCCAGTCAGTCACTTCCTTGGGCTGGACCAACTTCGCCCTGCAGTGCTTGACCAATCGCCCCCACCGGCTCCTGAACCTGCGCCTGCCGCTGAACCCATGGTCGATCCTGTTGTAGATCCGGTGACAGATACCATGCTTGATCCGACTCTACCGCCAGCAGACGATTTACTGGGCGGAGAGCCGCCCGCAGCGGCGGCTGCTGCAACACCTTCGGCAGCGCCGGCTGGTCCAAGCCCGGCTCAGCTTCAGGTCGAGGTGACTGAAGTGGTTAGCAACTGGGCGGCAGCCTGGAGCGCACGGGATGTTGAGGGTTATCTCAGCTTCTACTCCGCCAATTTCGAGTTGCCTGGTGCGCAGAGCAGGGCGCAATGGGAAAGCCAGCGTCGTGCCCGAATCGCCAACAAGTCGAGTATTGAGGTGGACATCAGCAACCTGAATGTTCAGGTCAATGGTGAAGAAGCCACTGCCGAGTTTGATCAGGCTTACAAAGCTGATAAGTACTCTGACAATGTTCGCAAGACATTGCGCCTGAAGAAAGAAGACGGTCGCTGGAAAATCGTGACCGAGCAGGCCAGCTGAACAAGCCGGCGTGCGAATGAAAAAGCCCCTGACCAATCAGGGGCTTTTTTTATGCCTGGTCTCGCGGACAGGAATCGAACCTGTATCTAAGCCTTAGGAGGGCCTCGTACTATCCATTGTACTACCGCGAGATCAGCGCATTTTACACTGCAACTGGAGTCGGCCTGCACCGGGGCTTGTGATGATTTATAGATTTTGCTTGGCCCAGCGCTGTAAATTTAGAAAAAATCCAATGCATACCGAGAGTTAATCAATAAATACGCCATGAAATCAATTGGTTAAAGTTTGCCTGATCCTGGCATGCACACTGCACAACGCTTGTTACCACACACAAGTAAACAGAGGCAGGCCATGGAACACAACGCAAACTTACAGCAGTTCGAAATCACCGTTTCGGCCACAGAGGAAAATACGCTTACTCCATTGAGTCCAGCACAATTGGGCGAACTGGAAGCCTTGTTGAAATCACAGCAATCCCGCTTAAAGCACTTTGTACGCAAGCATCTTCGCCGTGAAGATTACGTGGATGATCTCATTCAGCAAACCCACATGGCTGCATTTCGCAACTGGGCCGGTTTTCGTGGCGATTCCAAGCCTGAAACCTGGTTATTTGGCATTGCATTGAACCTGGTTAAGAACTTTCGTTACCGCGACACCAGTTTTCGTTTTCAAGGCGATGATTTCGACGAGCAAATCAGCCTGATTCCTGCCGACTCCATTTGTGAGCCAGAAGAATCCCTGATGCGCCAGGAACGCATGGAATCCTTGAAATCTGCAATCGATCAACTCCCAGGCAAAATGCAAACAGTGGTTCAGCTGGTTTTGCTCGAAGGTTTGACTTATCAGGATGCCGCACTTGAACTGGATTTGCCAATTGGTACAGTTCGCTCTCGCCTCTCGCGCGCGCGGGACATGCTTAGGGTGGAGGTGATGGGGCAGTCAGAATCACAGCATTGACTAATCCCAAGGGGTGATTTCAAGCGATTGCACAGCCCTCACAATGAGTCTTGTCCATTTCATTGTGCAATCGCCACCAATGACCGAGTTAACGCTTTGCATCGAATCCCCCGAACTGAAAAGCAGACTGCGCGCTGCAGCATTGTTGATGCAGGCTAGTGTTCACGAACTTTCGTTGGCCGACCTGTTGGGTAAACGAAGCTTACCGGCGCACTGGTTACTGGTGGATCAGGGTTTGGAGCAGCTTGGCGATTTAATTGAGCACTTCAAAGCGCACGGCAGAACGCCAGAAACACAAATTATTCGTTTTATCGAGAAGCCCTGGCAAGAGTACGTGTATCACGACATTCCCATTTTTGCCTCAATTGTGCACCCGGCCAACCCATTGGCTGCAGTTCAGGTACTTGAGAAACTGATACGCACCAAACCATTCCAGTGTGGTAAAAAACCCTTGCCCAACGACAACTTGGGGCCATACAGCGATGAATTTGTTCGTTCGCAACCCATGCGCCACGCTGTGGCCCAACTTCAGCGCTTAAAGCAACTACCTGTCGACACGGTGTTGCTCGGGCCGACTGGCGCTGGCAAAGACACTGCTGCACGTTGGCTGCATGCACATTCCGGGCTTAAAGGCGAGTTTGTACACGTCAATTGTGCCGCTTTGCCAGAACAACTTTTTGAAGCGGAGGTGTTTGGGGTTATGGCCGGTGCTTTTACGGGCGCACAAAAAGACAGGTCAGGAAAGCTCGAGCTTGCACACAATGGCACGCTGTATCTTGATGAAATAGACAGCCTGCCGCTGTCGTGCCAAGCCAAGTTGTTGAATGCGCTGCAGTACCGCGGAGCGGTTCGACTGGGCGGGCATGTATTCTACAACTCGGTTTTTCGCGTCATCGCGTCGACAAAAGCCAAACTGGAAACGTTGGTTGAACAGCGCAAATTTCGGGAAGACCTTCATTTCAGGCTGAGTGTTTCTCAAGTTCGAATTCCTGCCCTGGCAGAACGGCTCGAGGACATCATTCCCTTGTACCGATTTTTTCTGAATGATGTCGCTGCACAGTTCAAGCTTGAGGTTCCAAACCTGGAGCTCGAGGATATGGACGAGTTGTTGAGTCGACCATGGCCTGGCAATGTACGTGAGTTGCACGCATTCGCGCAGCGCCATGTAATGGGTTTGGGTACACCTGGTGCAGTGCCATTGAGCGGGCCACATGCTGGCCTGAAACAGCGTTTGCTGGCTTTCGAGAAGGCAGTTTTGATACAGACACTTCAGGCACACGATGGGTGCGCGCGCATGGCCAGTGAAAGTCTTGGCATTCCCTTGCATTCCCTGTACTACCGCATGAAACGTTTCGATTTGCTGGAGAAAACCGGGAACCATTCAGACTACAAAACCACTCAATTGTCATGAAACGACGTTTATTGGCCCGCTGCCTGTAACTACTAAAAATGATTAATCCAAACACTCCGTCAATACAGACTGCTTCTTTACATGCGAGTGGCAATGCCAAGCCAACTGGCTCTGCTGTACGCAATACCTTTAAGTCCATTCTTTCTGAACTCAATGCTCGTCCCATGAAACCACTTGCCTTGCAACGTTTCGCAGGCCTGGCTGCGCCCCGTGGTCTTGCGCAGCAAATTCACAGCGACACTGCTGGTGTTGTTTAGGTGCACCCACAATCCATGTCGCCAAGTCATCCTTCGAACTGGTTTCTAATCGATGAGCAACCCGTTGAGGGCCTGGGGCATGGAGAGCTATTTCAGTCCTCTTTATGTCCATCTGATTTTCAAGCCACGCTTGTACTGAATAACTATGAAAGTAATTGTCTGCGAGACTGGCTTTCACAGCGTTGGCTTGCAAAGTCTCTGGAACAAAACCGTATTTTTGAAGCTGATCAGTCTGGTCTGCTTGTTTCCAAGGCCATGTCGGCCGCCAACTTGCTAGATGCAAAAGAAAGATTCGAATTCTGGTTGAAGTCAGTTTCAGTCGATCGGGCCAAGGCTACACAAAGCCGAGGCTGATTGCTCTATGTTGCGCCCTTGTGCTGAAAGTAGGTTTGCTTGTAGGCAAAGGCAACATGAACAAATCCCTGAAACTGGGTCATGATGATATCGTTGTTCTCGCTCACAATTTCGACACATAGGCGTAGGCAGTTGTCGTGGTTTGAAATGGCAGTTGATACACCATCGGGCATGTCGTTTTTCAATTCACCGAATAGGCTCAAAGCCAACTTGATTTGATTCTCCTGAACCTGTAACGACTTGCCCAAGCTGAAAATTCTTGCGCTTACCCGGCAATCGGTGCCGCCAAGGTGCTGCAACTCAACAGTGAAGTTTTTTTCGAAATCAATTCGATATCCGTCGGTTGCAGCACATTGCTCGGTATCGCCAGCGCTCATTCCCAAAGATTCCAGAATTTTGTTGAGTGCACCATATCGGATCGCCAAATTTGCGTTCATCAGTCCATGTAAAGGTCGTAGATTGATTTCAATTGGGCACGCGATCTAGAAATGCGTGAGCGAACAGTGCCAATCGGGATGCCTAAAATATCCGCGGCCTCCTGGTAAGAATTACCATGCTGAACCACCAGAATCAGGGTTTCACGCAGATCATTGGGCAAGTTGCCGATGGCCGACTCCAGTTTGATACTGAACTCGTTTTTCATACAGTGTTGCATGGGGTCTGACCCCTCGGCTTGTTCCAGTTCAAGGTCCTCATCCGAGGTGAAATGAAACTTGTACTGTGGGGAACGGCGTGCTGTGTTTCGAATAATGTTTAATGCGATGCCGAACAGCCAGGTGGCTCTTTTTGCATCACCTCGAAAACTGTCCCAGCAGCAGTAAGCTTCAATCAGGGTTTGCTGGAAAATGTCTTCAACTGCATTTTCATCACGAAAATGTTTGATGATAAAGTTACGCAACCGCTTTTCCTGCTTGGCAACCAACAATTCAAACTCCGAGCGTGTTGTTTCCAGATTCGCCCTTGAGCACCTTTGAATAGAGGTGATCTTTAACTTGGGGGCAATCGGTTTCATGTCGAGCCTCTCTACTTGAAACGGAAGTGGAATCATGGTCGGCCTTGGCGAATTGTTTAAATAACGCCACAGCGTATCAAGGCTGCAAAAAGTCCGAATGAGGTGTCACCATGGATAGGGGGTGGGGTGACATGCTGCTTTATTTGCCTTGAAATGTGTGCTAACCACGCTGTACAAATTTCCTATCATGGTCATGAGTGTTGGCACGGCTACAGATGGTTCCAGCACTGCCCGAAATGTGTCCAAATTATTGGTATCATCAAGCGGTCATTGAACTTTCAGGTTGTTATGAGCCAGTACCAAGAATCGTCCATCCGCGTCCTTAAAGGGCTGGAACCAGTCAAGCAACGCCCCGGCATGTACACCCGCACCGACTGCCCCTTGCATATTATTCAAGAGGTCATCGACAACGCGGCCGATGAGGCCTTGGGCGGTTTTGGTTCACGAATTACGGTGACCATTCACACGGATGGCAGCGTGTCGGTGCAGGATGAAGGGCGGGGTATTCCAATCGGCCTTCACCCCGAAGAAAAGGTGCCGGTGATCGAACTGGTATTCACCCGCCTGCATGCAGGGGGCAAATTCAACAAGGCCGATGGCGGCGCCTACCGTTTCTCCGGTGGCCTTCACGGCGTGGGCGTGTCGGTGACCAATGCTTTGTCGACCCGGCTTGAAGTGAGCGCGGTGCGTGACAAACAGGTGGGCACCCTGGTGTTCAGTGGCGGCGATGTGATCGAGCCTTTGAAAGTTCGCCCCCAAACCGGCAGTGACCCCAAAAAAGGCACCACCGTGCGCGTGTGGCCCGACCCCCAGTATTTTGATTCGCCAGTGTTGCCGCTGAATGAAATGGATCGCCTGTTGCGCAGCAAAGCCGTGTTGCTCAAGGGCGTTGAAGTGGTGTTGGTGACCGAGAAAACCGGTGAAGCCAAACGCTGGAAATTTGACGATGGGTTGCGCGGATTTCTAAAAGAGGAGTTGCTGGACCGCGAGTTGGTGGCCCCCATGTTCAGTGGTGACCTGAGTGTCGATGTTCTACGCGATGAAGGATTCGCAGAGGGCGAGGGCGCAGCTTGGGCCTTGGCTTTTGTGGCGGAGGGCACACCCGTGCGGGAAAGTTATGTGAACCTGATTCCGACTTCTGCAGGTGGCACGCATGAATCGGGTTTGCGCGAGGCCGTGTTTCAGGCCATCAAGGCGTTTTGCGAAATGCATTCACTGATGCCCAAGGGGATCAAGTTAATGCCAGATGACATTTTTTCAAAAGCCAATTTTGTGTTGTCGGCCAAGGTGCTCGATCCGCAGTTTCAGGGGCAAATCAAGGAACGCTTGAACAGTCGCGACGCGGTGCGACTGGTGTCGTCTTTGGTCAAGCCTGCATTTGAATTGTGGCTAAACCAGCACGTGGAAGACGGTAAAAAAATTGCTGAACTGGCGATTAAACAGGCGCAGGCCCGTTCACGTGCTGCGCAGAAAGTCGAGAAGCGAAAAAGCTCGTCGGTGGCCATTTTGCCAGGCAAGTTGACCGACTGTGAAAGCACCGATATTACGCTGAATGAGGTGTTTCTGGTTGAGGGTGATTCTGCGGGGGGATCGGCCAAGATGGGCCGTGACAAAGAGTTTCAGGCCGTGTTGCCTTTGCGCGGTAAGGTGCTGAATGCCTGGGAAACTGACAAAGACCGCCTGTTTGCCAATCAGGAAATTCACGACATTGCAGTGGCCATTGGCGTAGACCCCCACGGCGTGAACGACAACCCCGACTTAAGCGGTTTGCGTTACGGCAAAATTTGTATTCTCTCAGACGCTGACGTGGATGGTTCCCACATTCAAGTGTTGTTGCTCACCTTGTTCTACAAACATTTCCCAGCGCTGATTCGAAGCCAGAATTTGTATGTGGCCAGACCACCGCTATTCCGTGTGGACGTGCCTGCTCAGGGCAAAAAGCCGGCACGAAAACTGTATTGCCTGGACGAAGCTGAGCTGTACGCCGTGCAAGACAAGCTGGGCAAGGAAGGCGTGAAAGAGGCGAACATCAAGATTTCCCGCTTCAAGGGTTTGGGCGAAATGAATGCTGAGCAACTTTGGGAAACCACATTGAACCCGGATACACGCCGTTTGTTGCCTGTCACCTTGGGCAGCATGGATGTGAACGAAACCAACGCCATGATGCACATGCTGATGGGGCGCACAGAAAGTGGCGCACGCCGCACCTGGCTCGAGGACAAAGGCAATTTGGTGGAAGTGGATATCTAATCCTTTCCCTGTTTACTTAAAATCGCGCGAGGGTGTTTGCAGTTGTGCAATCAGGTGGGTGTAGTCCACGAGCCTTCGCGCTACCAAGTTGCATACTTCACCTTCGCGTTGCCAAATACCAAACACACCCATAATTTGCGCATTGCGCAGAACCTGGCGTTGTTCTTCGGCCAGGCTGTTCCAGACAATCACATTCACATTGCCTGTTTCATCTTCAAGATTTAAAAACACCGTGCCGTGTGCAGTGGCTGGGCGTTGCCGGTGCGTCACAATGCCACAGGCCCGTGCCAGCCTGCCGTTTGGGTAAGTACGCAATTCTTCAACCTGTTTTATTTTGTAGGGTGCCAGTTGTTGGCGTAAAAATGAAATAGGGTGGTGCTGAAGGCTTGAACCTGTGGCGCGGTAATCGGCCAACATGTCCTCCAGTTCACTGGCTTTGGGCAATTCAAGCGGTGTTTCATTGCTGCGGGTATTGCTCAGCAGGTTTGTATTGTTTGCGTTGTGACGAATGCCACTTGTTTCCGTTGCTGCGGTTTGCCACACGGCTTGGCGGCGGTGCCCGGCGAGTTTTTCCAGTGCATTCGCATCGGCCAGTGCAAGTAAGTCACCACGGTCAAGCCGGGCACGTTTGGTCAAGTCTTCCACACTTTCAAACAACCCTTTCTCGCGGGTTTGAACAATGCGCAAAGCAGCGTCGTGTTTCAGCCCGTTCACCCGGTTTAAACCCAAACGAACTGGCAGAAAATCACCTGTGCAATTTTCAAGTTGGGTTTCAAGGGGGCTGCACTGCACATCCACAGGCAGTACCGTGACACCATGCCGTTGCGCGTCTTGAATCAGCTGCGAAGGTGCATAGAAACCCATGGGTTGTGCATTGAGCAAACCGCACAAAAATGCATCAGGGTGGTGGCATTTCAACCAGGCCGATGCATACACCAGCATGGCGAAACTGGCGGCATGGCTTTCCGGAAAGCCGTATTCACCAAAGCCCTCCATTTGTTTGAAAATACTTTCAGCAAACTCCCGGGTATACCCACGTTCCAACATGCCATTCACCACCCGTTCGTAAAAATGGTGCAGACCACCTTTGCGCTTCCAGGCGGCCATGCCACGGCGCAATGCATCGGCCTCGCCTGGTGAAAAGCCGGCCGCCAGAATAGCAACCTGCATCACTTGTTCCTGAAAAATAGGAACACCTTCGGTTCGGCCCAGAGCCTCTTTCAAGGCATCAGAAGGATAGTTCACGGCTTCCAGGCCCTGCCTGCGTTTTAAAAACGGGTGCACCATACCGCCTTGAATGGGGCCGGGCCGCACAATGGCCACCTGTATCACCAAGTCGTAATATTGTTGAGGCCTAAGGCGGGGAAGCATGCCCATTTGCGCGCGGCTTTCAATTTGAAATACACCCACAGTGTCAGCCTTGCACATCATGTCGTATGTTGCATTGTCTTCAGGCGGTATCGCTTGCAGTGTTCGGGGCGCATCAGGTTTTTTGTGCAGTTGGTCCAGTGTCATTCGAATGGCGCTCAACATACCAAGCGCCAGTACGTCTACCTTCATCAAACCCATGGCATCCAGGTCGTCCTTGTCCCACTGAATCACACTGCGCTCTGGCATAGAGGCATTTTCTACGGGCACCAGTTCAGTCAGGCTGTCGCGTGCAATCACAAAACCGCCTGTGTGTTGCGACAAGTGCCTCGGAAAACCAAGCAGTTCATCGGCCAAATGTACACAATGCTGCACGCCACTTTGGTGCACATCAATCCCTGCCTGAATCATGTGGTCTACGCTCATGCTGCGGCTGTAACCACCGTCTTGCGACTTGGCCAACTGTTCAACCAAATCCGTGTCCAGTCCCAAGGCTTTTCCCGCATCACGCAATGCTGATCGGGGTCTGTACACCACCACACTGGCGGCCAATGCGGCCCGGTCACGACCATATTTTTGGTAAATGTATTGAATTACTTCTTCGCGGCGTGTGTGTTCAAAGTCCACGTCAATGTCGGGTGGCTCGTTGCGCTCCCGGCTGATAAAACGCTCGAACAGTACGGCCATTTTGTCGGGGTTGACTTCGGTAATATGAAGGCAGTAACACACCACTGAATTGGCGGCAGAACCTCGGCCCTGGCACAAAATATTTCGCGACCGGGCAAAACGGACAATGTCGTAAACCGTTAAAAAGTAAGCCTCAAATTGCAGCTCTTCAATCAGTTGTAATTCATGTTCAATTTGTTTTTTAACTTTGGCAGGTACATTGCTGCTGTAGCGTTGGGCAGCGCCTTCTTCTACAAGTTGACGCAAGTATTGTGTAGGTTCCAGGCCTTCTGGGCTTATTTCACGGGGGTATTGGTAGCGCAACTCATCCAGTGAAAATACACACTGTGCGGCCAGCGTTACAGTTTGTTGCAGCAAACGGTGCGGGTAAGTTTGGGCAAGTTGCTGCAAAGGTTGCAGACACCGTTGCGCATTCGTTTCCAGAAATGGCTTTGCGTCGTTCAGCTTGCAGTTCAAGCGAATGGCAGTTAGCACGTCATGCAGATTTTTTCGTTCACTTGAATGCATAACTGGTAAGTTACTGGCCATGAGTTCAACACCGTGCAAGTGGGCCAATGCCTGCAGGTATAGTAGCCATGGCCTGTCGAATCCACGGTGCTGCAAATTGCACACCACATGCAAGCGGCCAGTGAAACGTTTGGCACACCAACTTAACAAGGCAGTAAAATTTTCCTTGCTGCGTTCGTCGGGCACCAATAACAATTGCAGTCCAGGTGGAATATCAGCAAGATCGTCGCGGGTGAACAAGTAGTCGCCTTTGGTGGCACGGCTACGGGCCTGCGTAATCAGGCGGCACAAGTGGGTGTAGCCAGTTTTATTTTTTACAATCAAGGCAATGCGTTGGCCAGCAAATGCGCTGCTGCGTGCAAACACAAACTGTGCACCCACCAGCAGCTGAATGCCACATTCTTTGGCGGCCTGGTGTGCACGAACAATGCCCGCAAGCGAACATTCATCAGTGATACCAATGGCGCTGTAACCTAACAGTTTGGCTTGTTGCACCAGTTCTTCCGCGTGCGATGCGCTTTTCAAAAAACTGAAGTTGCTCAAGGCCAGTGTTTCAGCGAAAGGCGGCAAGGCTTGCAGTGATGTGTTCATGCTAACCAAGCCCTATGCAAAGTAACCGTGCAAAAACCAGCGTGCGTCTTCTTCAAGCAGGTCTTGATAAAGCCATACCAAACTGGAATTGCTGTCCCGCGCGCAGTAGTAATCGCGTTTGCAGGGTTGTGCATCCCACCAGCCAAACTCAACACGCTCAGGGCCGCTGAGCAATTGCCAGGGGCCACCCGTTTGCCAATTCGGGGCTTTGCCTTGCAATGGTTTGGGTGTTGGCAATAGCCACAATGGGCGCGGAGTGCTGGCTGCCAATGCCGAGTTATCTAATTCGGGTGTGTGCTGGTTTTCAATTTTTTTATAGGCGGTGTTTGCAGGTTTTTGCACCGGGGTGTGCTGCAACACAAGGCTACACTCAGGCCTGGGGTCACTGTCTGTTGCTGCAAACAACACGGTTTGTTCGCCCAAGCGCGCGCGAAGAATATCGCAGGTGTTGTTCCAGTTGCGCGCGCCTTCCGCGGGGTCGGGTAAAAAACTGTGATTCACGTTGGGCAGCAATTCACTATGCGTGCATTGCACTCGCAGGTTACGTATATCGTCCTCGAATTGCATGCGCCCCAGTTGGTGGTGCAGCAGGCGCCTCCATGTGTCGAGGCAATCGGTGGCTTGCGCACTTCTCAGGTGCAAAACCTCCTCACCGTGCGTGTGAATAAAGGCCCAGTGCAATTCACGTGTGCCATGTTTTTGCTGCTTTAACCAGTTGCACACCGCATCAAGCAGTGCTTGTGCATGGTGCTCAATCAGATCAAGCCTGTCGCTGTGAAAGGGAAGTTCCTTTTCTTGCTCGAATGTATCCGCAGGTTTGTGTGGCACCGTGCTTGTGGCGAGTTTGTTTTGAACACCAAAACCTGAATCCAGTTCAGCCAATGCCTGCGCGCCAAAGCGTTTTAAGAATCCGTCGCGTGGCAAGCGCCACAAATCACCAAGGCGGCCAAAGCCGCATTGTCGCCAGGTGATTTGAAGCTTCGCATCGCAATCAAGTACAGAGATTGGCAAGGCCAGCAAACTGTTTTCATTGAAATTCAGCATGGCCAGAAAATCATCTTGATTGCCTGCAGGGGCGCTCTTGCCAAGCCACCACGCGCCAGTTGCTGTGTGGTGGTTGGCCAGTTGTAATTCACCAGGAAATTCGTCTGCGCTTTGCCACAATTGCGAAAGTAAAGCCTGTGCACCACCAAACAACCTGAAGCTGCTGTGTACCTCGACCAGCCAACCTACGTATTCATGATGCTGGTCTTGTCGCCAGCACACCACCGGGCTGTAATGCGATGCCAATTCAAACAACGAATTGGCATCAAATTGCGATTTGACTTCGCGTGGGTTGCGGGATTGTCTGTAACTCAGGGCGATCCAACGCACGAACAAGCTCCTGTGAGTGCGGGGTGTCGTGTAAAGCACCTTGCGGTTTGGGTAAATCGATTAGTACCGGTTGCTCCAGTACCGGGCCCCTGCGTTTGATCAAATGCACTCGCAGGGTGTTTGGATTTTGGGCCGTAAGGCACAAGCGCAGTGAAGCCGGGGAGGGCTGCATTTGTGCCCGAATGGGTCGAAACACAAAACTTAGCCCCTGTGAACGTGTGGCCTGGTACTGCAAGCGGCGCAACACGGTTGGGCTACACAGTGTTTTTTCTTCGGGAAGCCACATGAAAAGCGCGCCGAAGGAGTCACTTTGCAGCACTTGTTCAATGGCCCAAAGCCGATCCTGGGGTTTGTCGGTTTGAATCAAATGCACTTGGTTCAAAGCCACTCCAAACTGCTCAAATACAGGCGTGAGTGGAAGCAGCGGTGCGCCAATCAGCACCAGTTTTTTTTTCTCCAGCGTCAGCTTGCGTAACACAGGCATTAGAAAGCGAAGTTCGCCAATGCCATGGTGTTTCAGCAGCAGTTCAATCAAGTTGCGGGTGGGCCAGCCACCCCCGGGCAGTTGTTGATCAAGGGCGGAAAAACCGCTGGGTATGCGTGCACTGCTGTCGATGGCAAGCTGATGGGCGCGCCACACGCCCGGGTGAATGTTGGAAAGATCAGACGACACAACACAACTCCCCGACATTGCTTTGTAGTGCAATTACTGGTTTTTAATGCAACTGACCTTGGCGAATCAAACCAACAGCCAAACCTTCAATTGCGAAGGTTTCGGTTCGCAGGTCGACTTCGATTGGAGCGAAATCGCTGTTCTCGGCTTGCAATTCAACCACATGGCCTTTCTGGAAAAAACGTTTCACGGTGACATCGTCGTTCACGCGTGCAACCACAACCTGACCCGCTCGAGCGGTGCTGGCTTTTTTTACAGCCAGTAAATCACCATCCATAATGCCGATGTCTTTCATGGACATACCGCGTACTTTCAACAAGTAATCGGGTTTGTCTGGGAACAGCGAAGGATCAACAGGAATTTGTTTTTCCACATGTTCTTGGGCGAGAATCGGGCTGCCGGCAGCAACGCGACCTATCAGTGGCAGTTGCATGAACTGCTCGACTGCACGTTCGGCTGCCTTGCTGGCTGTTTCTTCCAGACCTTCAGCGTATTCGCCCAGCAAGCGAATACCGCGTGATGTACTGGCATCCAGGGCAATGACATTTTTCTTGGCCAAAGCCTGCAAGTGATCTTCTGCTGCATTGGCTGAGCGAAAGCCCAGTTGCCGTGCAATTTCAGCGCGGGTAGGGGGCCGACCAAACTGGGTAATTTGGTCCCGGATTAAATCAAGAATTTCTTGTTGACGAGCAGTTAAACCTTTCATGGCACCAATCTCGAATTGACGTGCTGTGATTATATACAGTAAATCAAAACTTGCAAACACAATTGCCTGAATCCAATTGGCGCATGTGACAGGTAATACATTTATCTTCGGGAGAGACAGTCTGGGAGACACGGCCAGAAGCGGAGCGACAAAGTCGCATCCGCGGCCAACCTCACAAAACCGGCCACTCGCATACCTTGTATTGGGTATTTTTCCCGGCTTCACACCACTCTGTCCCTGAATCACCTGCCAGATCCTGCGATAATAAACCCGTAGTAACAACCAGGTGATTCACGTTCATGCTTGTAGTTCTTTCTCCCGCAAAGTCGCTCGATTACGAAACACCCTTGTCTGTCCAAACCAGTACGCAGCCACAATTTGTTGAGCAAGCGGCCGGTCTGGTCGATATTTTGCGTCCCATGAGCCCTGCTGATATTTCCGAACTGATGTCGGTGTCAGACAAGCTGGGTGTGCTTAACGCAACGCGTTACAGCGAGTGGTCCCCGAAGTTCACCAAAAAGAATTCACGCCCTGCGCTGTTAGCATTCAATGGCGATGTGTACGATGGTTTTGATGCCAAAACCCTGGATGAAGAAGGGCTGGCTTTTGCACAAAAGCATGTGCGTATTCTGTCGGGCCTGTATGGCATTTTGCGCCCACTCGATTTGATGCAACCTTATCGCCTTGAAATGGGTACCAAGCTGCCCAACCCTGCAGGCAAAGACTTGTATGCCTACTGGAAGCAAACCGTGGCGCCTGCCCTGAACAAGGAGCTTGCCAAGAAAGACCCGGTCTTGGTGAACCTGGCCTCTGATGAATACTTTAAATCGGTTGATACCAAGGCTTTGAATGCGCGCGTGGTTCAGCCCGTGTTCCAGGACTATAAAAACGGCCAGTACAAAATCATCAGTTTTTTCGCTAAAAAAGCGCGTGGTTTAATGGCCCGCTACATTGTTGATCAACGCATTACCGATGTAGAGCAGCTGAAAAAGTTCAAGGTGGCAGGCTATGCTTTTGCCGCCAAAGAATCCACCGAGAACACCTGGGTATTTCGCCGCAAGGAAGCCTGATCTTGACCATTCCGCACATTCTGATCAGCAACGACGACGGCTACAGCGCCCCCGGCATTCTGGCTTTGCACGGTGCTTTGCTTGAACGCTTTGGCAACACGGTTCACCTGGAGGTAATGGCGCCCGAGCAAGACCGTTCTGGTGTCTCAAATGCGCTGACGCTTGACCGGCCACTCACCGTTCGCACAGCAGCCAATGGCTTTCGTTATGTCAATGGAACTCCCACCGATTGCGTGCATGTGGCGGTGACTGGTTTGCTGGAAAGGCGACCCGATCTTGTGGTGTCTGGCATCAACAACGGCGCCAACATGGGCGACGATACGATTTACTCAGGCACTGTGGCGGCCGCCATGGAAGGCTTTCAGTGTGGTTTGCCCGCAATTGCTTTTTCGCTGGCTGGCAAAGGTTATGCGCACTTGGACAGCGCAGCTCGTGTGGCCGCTGAAATCGTGGACCGCTTCTTGAACAACAAGCTGGGTTTGGAGCATTGTTTGCTAAATGTGAACATCCCCCCGATTCCTTACGATGACATGCAAGGTTACGAATGCACCCGTTTGGGCAAGCGCCACCATGCCGAGCCCGTGATTCCAACCCAGAACCCGAAAGATGAAACTGTTTACTGGATTGGCCCACCCGGCGGCGCCAAAGATGCGGGCCCTGGTACCGATTTTTATGCGGTCAAGCAGGGTAAAATTTCGATCAGTCCCTTGAAGGCTGATTTGACGCACACCGAACAAATGAAGACCCTGGCCGATTGGCTGTAAAACAACAACATGGATCAAAAGCCCCGTTTCAAGCCAGCACCTGCGCTGATTACCCAGTCTGCGCGCAAACTGGATCGCATTCCGGAACGCATCGGCGGTTCAAGCTTGACCTCCGAGCGTGCGCGTGGGCACTTGGTTCAAAAATTGAAAACCCTGGGCATCGTGAACCAGCGTGTGCTCGATGTAATTGGTGCTGTGCCACGGCATTTGTTTGTGGACGAAGCGTTTGCCTCGCGCGCCTACGAAGATGCAGCCTTGCCAATCGGGCACCAGCAAACGATTTCCCGACCATTCACAGTAGCCCGGTTTGCAGAATATGCACTGGATGGCCGAAAGGATCTCGACAATGTGCTGGAAGTGGGCGCGGGTTGTGGTTACCAGGCCGCCGTGTTCGCTCAAATTGCAAAGCGTGTGGTCAGCATAGAACGCATTGAGGCGTTGTACGACAAAGCCCAACGCAACTTAAAACTTGCAGGCTTTCAGAAAGTCAAAGTAATACATGGCGATGGTTTGGTGGGTTTGCCCTCACAAGCGCCGTTTGATGTCATCATTGTGGCCGCTGCGGGTTTGGAAATACCACAAGCCTTGCTGAAGCAGTTGAAAATTGGCGGGCGCCTTATTGTGCCCGTGGCTGACCAGAATCAGCAAAATCTGGTCATTGTTGATCGATTGGCGGTCGACAAATGGCACCGAGAGAAAAAAGACTTGGTAAAATTCGTACCCCTGTTACAAGGAACCCGCATCGTATGAAACGTGGCGCATTAACTAGAACCCAATTGCTGGGTCACACACGTGCATTGGCAGTTGGATTCGCAACACTGACCTTCTTGGCAGCCTGTACAACAACGGGTAACCAGGCTCCTGTGGTCGATCGTTTGCCCTCCCGTTCTACTGACACTGCCGTGGCTACCGACGGTGTTTACACCGTCAAGGCTGGCGACACCCTGTACAGTATTGCTCTGGATTTTGGCCTGGATTGGCGTGAACTGGCGCGTGCCAACAATTTGAGCGATCCCAGCAAACTAAGCATTGGTCAAAAGTTGCGCGTGACAGGTGCGCCTACTGCTGTAGCCGGCGGTGCTTCGGGATCAACCATTGAAGACAGTGGCGTTGAAGTAACCCCAATCACACCTGCTGGTGGTGCAAAGCCCGTTGAGGCCACACCAGCACCTGAAATCAAACCACCGGCACCTGTTGCTGTTACCTTGGGTTTTATCTGGCCGCACCCAGGTGAAATCATTCAAGGGTACAAGGCGGGTGTAAACAAGGGTATTGATCTTGCCGCCAAGGTTGGTGATCCTGTGGTGGCCTCCCAGGCTGGGCGTGTAGTTTATTCAGGCAACGCGCTACGCGGTTACGGCAACTTGATTATTCTGAAACACGACAACAATTTGTTGACTGCCTATGCGCACAACAAAACCTTGTTGGTGAAAGAAGGCGAACCCGTCACCAAAGGCCAGAAAATTGCTGAAGCAGGGCAGTCCGATTCTGACCGCCCCAAGCTGCACTTTGAGGTGCGTAAGCAAGGTAAGCCTGTTGACCCGATGGATTACCTCCCGGCCCGTTAATTTTTATTGAATGTAGCCATGGGCCGCAAAAAGAAAAAAGACCGAACACCTGTGGTGTTTCCACAGGTGCAAGTTGCCATTGAATCAATCGACCTGGATGCCAATGGCATTGGCCATGTGGATGGCAAAGTGCACTTTATCGATGGTGCAATCACCGGTGAAACCGTGGTTGCTGAAATTACGCGAGTAAAGCCAAGCTATTCAAAAGGCAGAACACTGCAGGTGCTGAATTCGGTTTCCACTCGTACTACTCCCAAGTGCCCGCATTATGGGGTGTGTGGTGGGTGTGCCATGCAACACATCGAGCCCAATGCACAGGTGGCCATTAAAAATCGTGCACTTGAAGACCTGCTGCAGCGAATTGGTCGCCAAACCCCTGAACAAATGATGCCGCCTATTTACGGCTCTTTTTGGGGTTACCGGCACCGTGCGCGCTTAAGCACCCGGTTTGTGATCAAGAAAGACCGCTTCTTCGTGGGTTTTCACGAGAAGTCTTCTTCGTATGTGGCTGACATGCAGGTATGCCATGTACTGCCTAAACATGTGTCCAATATGATCGTGCCCTTGGGCAATATGCTGGTTACATTGAGTATTTTCATGCGCGTTCCGCAGATTGAACTCGCTGTTGGCGATGGCGTAACTGCCATGGTCCTTCGCCATTTGGAGCCTTTGAGTGAATCAGATCTTGATACGCTTCGGGCATTTGGCAATGAATGGGGTGTGGACTGGTGGTTGCAGCCTGGTGGCCCGGCCACAGCGCACCGCCTTGAAGCAGACAAGCCGGTAGACCTCACTTATCGCATTCCAAGCTTTGGCATTCGCATGCGATTCAGGCCCACTGATTTCACGCAAGTGAACCACATGATCAACGACGCCATGATCAGCCGCGCCGTGTCGCTGCTCGATCTGAAACCTGAAGACCGTGTGCTTGACCTGTTTTGTGGTCTTGGTAATTTCTCTTTGCCTTTGGCCACAAAAAGCAGCTATGTGAAGGGTTTTGAAGGTTCACAAGACCTTGTAAGCCGGGCCGGTGAGAATGCTGAATTCAACGGTTTGGCCGACAAAACAGAATTTCACGTGCGCAACCTGTTTGAAGTGGAAACACCTGAATGGGAAAGCTGGGGGCAATACGACAAAGTATTGGTTGATCCTCCGCGCGATGGGGCGTTGGAAATTTGCAAGGCAATTGTGGGTGCGCGTGCAGAGTTTCAGCCAAAACGCATTGTGTATGTGAGTTGTAATCCAGGCACTTTGGCCCGTGACACCGCCGTGTTGTGCAATGTAGGTTCGTACAAATTGATGAAAGCCGGAGTGGTGAACATGTTCCCGCACACTGCGCATGTGGAATCGATTGCGGTGTTTGAGCGGGTTGAATACAGCGAATATTGCGGATAAAAAGCCAAGCGATCACTGGCTGGAAGCACAAATAACAAACGGGGCCGTTGCGGCCCCGTTTTCGTTGGTGCGTTTGCCTCACCAACTCGGCGGTCAGTATAGATACCGACCAACTGAGACTTCATAATGCGCTTCTGAAACCGACTTTGCAACAACTTTCGATGTTGCAAAGTGTCAAAAAAGTACTTTTAAATCAGTTACTTTCAGGTAACTTGAAGTCTGTTGGCCCGTTTTTACTCGCGGCTGCCACCAGCAAACACCATGAGCAGTTGCAGCAAATTCACGAACAAATTGTACAAACTCAGGTAAATGCTCAGGGCGGCAGAAATATAGTTTGTTTCACCACCGCGCATCACGCGCTGCAGGTCGTACAAAATAAACAGCGAGAACAAGCCTACACAAATGGTAGAAATGGTCAGCGACAAGGCTGGCATTTGCAGGAAGATGTTGGCTACAGAAGCCACAATCACCATGACCAAACCAATCAGTAGGCCTTTGCCCATATTGGTGAAGTCGCGCTTGGTCACCGCTGCGTAGCTGGCCAGACCAAAGAAAATACCCGCTGTACCCAACGCAGCCATCATGATGATGGAGCCACCGTTGGACAGGCTAAGTGCAACCGACAATATGCCGGAGAGCATCAAACCCATGAAGAATGTGAAGCCGAGCATCAAGACCACACCAAATGAGTTGTTGCGGTTACGTTGAATACCCCAGATGAAGCCGAACATGGCCGCAAGCATCACGACGAACGACAGGATCGGGCTGCCAGCGAATAGACGGAAGAAGCCGAATTGAATGCCCGCAAACGCGCCCAAGGCTGTTGGCACCATGGAAAGGGCCAGCAAGAAATAGGTGTTTCGCAGAACGCGGTTGGTTTCTACGGTAGATACACCACCGGCTGTTCGGCCAAATTGTGCAGTTCTGAAGTCAGACATGTGTACTCGCTCCTTTGTAAAACGCGAATTCGTATGGATTTAGAGTAATGGTAATGGCGAAAAGTTTCAATTCAAGACGTGGGTCAGCCCCGTGATTGGGTTTTTTACATAAACCAGCTATAATCGCGGGTTAATTTTCATGCTTTTCTAATCTTTTCGGAGTGGTTACACCATGGCAATCGAGCGCACCCTGTCCATCATCAAGCCTGATGCTGTTGCAAAAAACGTTATTGGTCAAATTTACAGCCGCTTTGAAGCCGCTGGCCTGAAGGTTGTTGCTGCACGCATGGCACACCTGTCACGCGCTGAAGCTGAAGGTTTCTACGCTGTGCACAAGGCACGTCCATTCTTCAAGGACCTGGTTGAATTCATGATCTCCGGTCCAGTAATGATTCAAGCCCTGGAAGGCGAGAATGCAATTGCCAAGAACCGCGAACTGATGGGCGCAACAAACCCCAAGGAAGCCGCTGCCGGTACAATTCGCGCCGACTTCGCAGACAGCATTGACGCCAACGCTGTTCACGGCTCCGATGCACCAGAAACCGCTGCGAACGAAATCGCTTATTTCTTCCCAGCGTCACAAGTATTTTCACGCTAATCTAGTTCGATTGCGTTGAATTCCGGGGGCGCACGTGCGTCCCCGTTTGTTTTGAAAGGACACACCATGAGTGCACAACTCGACAATTTGCTGGACTACTCGGTGCCCGAGTTGATTCAGTGGTGTGGCAATTTGGGTGAAAAGCCGTTCAGGGCCAAGCAGCTGGCCAAATGGATACACCAGTCAGGCATGGACAATTTTGACTCCATGACCGACCTTGCGAAGTCATTTCGCCAGAATTTGAACAGCCGTGCCTGCATCAAGGCCCCCAGCATCATTTCCGACAATGTCTCCAAAGACGGCACACGCAAGTGGCTCTTTGATGTGGGTAACGGCGATGCTGTCGAAACGGTATTTATTCCCGAAGAGCGCCGTGGAACCCTCTGTGTCAGTTCGCAGGCAGGCTGCGCCGTGAATTGCCGTTTCTGCTCCACAGGCAAGCAAGGTTTTTCCCGCAATTTAAGCACCGCCGAGATTGTGGCCCAGTTGTGGAAGGCCAATGTCTTACTGCGTGAAGCGGGTGAACGGGTTTACGCTCAAGAGCGCCCGGTTACGAACGTTGTCATGATGGGCATGGGCGAACCACTGTTGAACTACGATGCCCTGGTGCCTGCCTTGCAATTGATGCTGGATGACACGGCTTATGGTCTCTCTCGCCGAAGGGTTACTGTGTCCACTTCAGGTGTTGTGCCGTTTATGGACAGGCTCTCACAAGACTGCCCCGTGGCTTTGGCTGTGTCACTGCACGCCCCCAATGACGCGCTTCGTGACCATCTGGTGCCATTGAACAAAAAGTATCCCCTGCGGGAATTGCTGGACGCTTGTTTGCGTTACCTGAAATTTGCACCTCGGGACTTCATCACCTTTGAGTATGTGATGCTCGATGGTGTGAACGACAAGCCCGAGCATGCTCAGCAATTGCTTGAAATCGCAAAAATTGTGCCTTGTAAATTCAATCTGATCCCCTTCAACCCCTTCCCGGAATCGGGTTTGCTCAAGTCAACCAGCCCTGCGATCAAAACGTTTGTAGACATACTGGGCGGAGCAGGGGTTGTGACGACCGTTCGCAAAACTCGGGGCGACGACATCGATGCGGCCTGTGGGCAACTGGCCGGTGAGGTTCGGGACCGAACGAAAGTCAAGGAGCGGCTGGTGAGCACCGTGTCTCTGGAAGAACTGAGGGGTTCCTCCAAACGCAGGGACTAGGGAAACACCCCGCATGCTTTGTCATACAATGAACGCATGATGTGGTGTGTTGTAGAAGTCTGAGTGTATTAATTGAACTATAAAAACTATATTTTGATCGCCAAACTTGTGGCGCTTTCTCAAAAAACTCCTCAACACATTGAATTTTCATAGAAATCGCTTGAATCTACCGGCTTGCTTCGATTATGCTGCACAGGTGGTGGCGGTAAAGAACTACAATTACTAATCGGGGCCATTTGTGCCTGCCGACGCTTGGAAAGACCAAATGAATGAAAATCGTGCCATGAGCAAAACTGAATCATCAGATGCCAGTGCAGGTCAGGATGTAAAACTGGAGCAAAACAACAGCTCTGTTGCAGAAAAGCACCCCAATTTGACGCTGCTCGAGTCGGGTCAAAACCCAGGCGAAATTTTGCGTGTCGCCCGTGAAAAAGCAGGTTATTCCCTCAGCGACATCAGCGCTCAAACCAAAATCAACGAACGCCAGCTTGAAGCCATTGAAAGTGGCGATGTTGGGCGCCTGCCGCCTGAGACATTTGCCAAGGCTTTCATTAAAAGTTATTGCAAAGCCCTGAAGATGGATCCGGCACCAGTCATCATGTCCTTCGGGTTTTCCGAGGCCAGCGCGCAAGTCAAAGCCGCACGGTCTGGGCAGGCAGACAGTGGTCGCCCTGAGCCGCTCGAGCCAAAAATGCCCAACAGCTCCAAGCGCTTGTCCACCCTGAATTTTGATCGTAAAACCGGCAAAAAATCATTGAGCTATGGCATTGTGCTGGCAGCCGTGGTGGTCATGGCTGTGTTTTACATTCCAGTGTTTATGTCAGGTCAAGAGGCCGAAGTTGTTGATGCGGAAGTGATCGAGCCCAACGAGGCGCCCGTATCCACGGCACCAGGTGCAGAGAGTGCAGTGCCAGCGGATGGTTCTTTGCCTCTAAGCCTCGATCCGCCAGCTGCTGCCGGCGATACTTCTGTTTTTCCAGCGCTTCAGCAACCTGTCACGCCTGAAGGTGAATCTGCGCCATCAGCCGCTATTGCACCAAGCTCCTCAGCAGTGGTCGGAAGCACTGCAACCCCGCCTCTTGCCGAAACAACAGCGCCTGCTGCGGCGGCAGCTTCCGCGGCCAGTGGCGGTGAAGGCTTGTTGCGATTTAACTTTCAGGAGCAATCCTGGGTGACCGTTCGCGATGCAAATGACAAGGTATTGATTTCCCAGCTTAACGACGGCGGCAGCAATCTTGAAGTAAAGGGCCAAGCGCCGTTCAAGCTGATTGTTGGCAACGCCAAGGCAGTGAGTGTATCCAGCAATGGAAAACCTGTTGACCTGACTTCATCCATTCGCGGGGAAGTGGCCCGAATCACTGTTCAGTAAAATCTGTCAGGGGGCTTTATATAGCCCCCGCTTTTAAGCAACCCGTCTATCTCGCCAGAAGTTCATCGTGATTCCAAATACCCCCTTGAAGCGACACAAAACCCATCAAGTGGATGTCCGCTGGAAAGAGCATGTCGTATCCATCGGTGGAGGTGCGCCTGTGCTGGTGCAATCCATGACCAACACCGACACGGCCGATGCCCTGAATACAGCCCTTCAAATCAAGGCCTTGTACCTCGCTGGCAGCGAAATGGTTCGAATCACAGTGAACAACGACGCGTCTGCAGAGGCTGTGCCTTACATTCGTGACCAACTGGACAAAATGAGGATCCCCGTACCACTGGTCGGTGATTTTCATTACAACGGACATTTGTTGCTTCAAAAATACCCGGACTGCGCGAAGGCCTTGTCCAAGTACCGAATCAACCCTGGCAATGTGGGCTCGTCCCGCTCGCGTGATGACAACTTCGCCGCCATGATTTCAATTGCCGCTGAACACGACAAGCCTGTGCGTATTGGCGTGAACTGGGGCAGCCTGGATCAAAACCTGCTCGCGCGCATGATGGATGAAAACGGCAAAAAAGCCGACCCACTGCCCGCGCAGCAACTGATGTATCAGGCGCTAATCGAGTCTGCTGTCAGCAGCGCGCACAAGGCGGTCGAGCTTGGTTTGCCAGCCAATAAAATTGTGTTGTCTTGCAAGGTAAGCCAGGTTCAGGATTTGATCGCGGTGTACCGCGAACTGGCCGGCCGAAGCGAGTTTCCTCTTCATCTTGGCTTGACCGAAGCCGGCATGGGTACCAAAGGCATTGTGGCCTCCACCGCTGCGTTGTCTGTGCTACTGCAGGAAGGCATTGGTGACACCATTCGAGTGTCCTTGACACCCGAGCCCAACGGCGACCGCTGTAAGGAAGTGCTGGTTGGTCAGGAAATATTGCAGTCTCTCGGCCTGCGTGCCTTCACGCCGCAGGTGATTGCCTGCCCGGGTTGTGGTCGCACCACCAGCACCGTGTTCCAGGAATTGGCGGATCAAATTCAAACCTACCTGCGTGATCAGATGCCGATCTGGAAAAACCAGTACGTGGGTGTTGAGGAAATGAAAGTAGCCGTGATGGGTTGCGTGGTCAATGGCCCGGGTGAAAGCAAACATGCCGACATTGGTATTTCATTGCCAGGCACTGGTGAGGCACCGTCGGCCCCTGTGTTTTTGGACGGCAAGCGCACAGTGACACTGAAAGGCGAGAACATCGCCCAGGAATTTCAGGCGATTGTGCAGCGTTATGTTGAGCAAAGGTACGCTGGCGGCAACAAGTAGCCCAAGAATAGGCGACAATACCGGGTTGAGAAATTAAGTTGAATGCGTCAATGAGTCATCCTGAGTCGCCGGAACAATCCAAAGCCAAGAAGCAAACCCGACTTCAATCCGTCAAGGGAATGAACGATGTGTTGCCTGTAGAGGGCATCCATTGGGAAAACCTCGAGGTGATGTTGCGCGAGTGGTTGACTTCCTATGGTTACCGCCTGATCAAAACCCCTGTACTGGAACCCACATCGCTGTTTCGTCGAGGCATTGGTGAAGTCACCGACATCGTCGAGAAAGAGATGTTCAGCTTTGTGGATCGTTTGAATGGCGACGAACTCACCCTGCGGCCGGAATTCACAGCGGGTATTGCACGCGCAACCATCCAGCACAACTTGACCTATGCAGCACCTCAGCGTGTTTATTCCATGGGGCCTGTGTTCCGCCATGAGCGCCCCCAGCGCGGGCGTTACAGGCAGTTTCATCAGCTTGATGTTGAAGCATTGGGTTTTGCGGGGCCCGACATCGACGCTGAATTGATCGTGATGCTGTCGCGTCTTTGGCGTGAAATGGGCCTTGAAGATGTACGCCTTGAAATTAACTGCTTGGGCGAAGCGCCAGAACGCCTGGCGCACCGACAAGCCTTGATTACGTATTTTGAAGCGAATGCTGAGCTGCTGGACGAAGACGCCAAGCGCCGCTTGCACAGCAACCCCTTGCGGATTCTGGATACGAAGAACCCCACCATGCAAGACATGGTCAATGGCGCACCACGTTTGTCAGAATTTTTGGGTGAGCAATCACTGGCCCATTATCAAGGTGTAAAGCGCCTGCTCGACGATGCAGGTGTGCGTTACATTGAAAACCCGCGCCTGGTTCGCGGCCTTGATTACTACAACCTCACTGTGTTTGAGTGGATTACTGATGCCCTGGGCACGCAGGGAACCATTTGTGGCGGTGGCCGTTACGATGGTTTGATCGAGGTTCTGGGTGGAAAGCCGACACCGGCCATCGGATTTGCAATTGGCCTGGAACGTTTGCTCGAGTTGTACCTCGAAGTGAATCAACCTGATGACACTGCTGATCTGGATGTCTATGTGGTCCACCAAGGCGAAGGAACAGCACGGCGCGCATTTACACTGGCTGAAGAGCTTCGGGATGCAGGGTTTGCTGTTGTACTTCACGCTGGTGGTGGTGGTTTTAAAAGCCAAATGAAGCGCGCAGATGTCAGCGGTGCGGCAGTGGCGGTTATTCTGGGTGAAAACGAATTGAATGCGGGCACTGCGGCAGTCAAATTGTTGCGCGGTGAAAGCAAGCAGGAAGAATTCAAACAAGAGGGATTGGCCGAAGCCATTTTCGGTCTGCTTTACGGAGAAGGAGAGGAGTCTTGAGTCGATACAGCCTTGAAGAACAAGAACAACTGGCCAGTTTGAAGGCATTCTGGTCCAAATACGGCAGTTTTATTTTGACCGTGTTGATTCTTGTGTTCGGTGCCTTTGCCTTGAACAACGGTTGGAAATGGTGGCAGGCACGCCAGTCCACAGAAGCGGTAGTGGTCTATGAACGCTTGGAGGCGGCTAGTCGCGAGGGAAATATCGAACTGGTAGGTGAAATCCAGAAGACCTTGTTCGAGGAGCATGCTGGTTCACCTTATGCGCAGCGTGGGGCGTTGATTGCGGCCAAAGCCTTTTTCGATGAAGGCAAGCTGGACGAGGCGAAGGCATCTTTAAAGTGGGCTTCTGAAGAAGCAAAGCTGGATGAATATGTTGCGACTGCTCGTTTGATGTTGGCAGGCATTCTGATCGAGCAATCCGAGTTCGATGCGGCCAAAGCTGCCTTGAGTGAAGACTATCCGGGATTTGAAGGCTTGTTTCACGACCGTTTGGGTGATTTGGCTTTGGCTCAGAAGGATGTAGCCACTGCGCGCAAAGAGTATGAGCTGGCGCTTGGTACCATTCAATCCGACAGTCCGTGGAAGCAGGTCATTGAGCGCAAAATCAGCGCCTTGCCCAAACTGGAGGCCAAACAATGAGAGATCCAATGAAGCACATTCTTAAAATTTCATCTCTTGTTGCTACTTTGGCCTTGCTGGGTGGTTGCGCTGCCATCAGCTCAACCATGAGCAGCCTGAATCCTTTTGGCAGCAGTGCTGTAAAGCCCGCGGAATTGCAGCCTTTTACGCCCCAGCTGAAAGTTGCCAATACCTGGTCTGTGGACGTGGGCGACTCTGAGCAAGGCAGCTTCACGCCTGTTTTACTGGACTCCACCGTGTATGCCGCTTCGCAAGAGGGTCAGTTGGTGGCTATTGACCGGGCCACAGGTAAAACAAAATGGAAAGTAAAAGTGGGCACCGAGCTGAAAGTCGGTGTGGCCGCAACGCTTGACACCATTGCCGTGATCGACGTGAACAACAATCTGCTTGCGTTTGATGCCAATGGCAAACAAAAATGGCAAACCGGTGTGGGCGCCGATGTAAGTAGCGTGCCGGTGGGTGCTGCGGGCACCATTCTGGTCCGCGGCATCGATTTCTCGGTGATCGCTTATTCGGCATCGAATGGAGCACAGCGCTGGAAGTACACGCGACAGTTACCTCCGCTGACTTTGCGTGTCAATACGCCGGTAGATATCAACAATGCGCGGGTTTACGCCGGTTTCCCAGGTGGTCGCTTGGTGGCACTTGACCTGAGCGCGGGCACCGTTGTTTGGGAAGGTACCTTGGCAACGCCCAGCGGAACTACTGAAATTGAGCGCATTACCGACGTAACCGGCACACCGATATACAACTTCCGTGAAGTGTGTGCAGCTGCTTTTCAAGGCAAGGTTGGTTGTCTGGACTCAGTCAGTGCACGTCCAATCTGGACCACCGATTTTTCTGCACCCAGTGGCGCCTCGGTCGACGACCGCTACATGATTGCTCCCAATGAACTGGGTGATCTGTTCGCGTTTTCCCGCAGCGGCGGCAAGCAGGTTTGGAAAATTGAGAACTTCCAGCGTCGTCAACCAACCACACCGACCGTAATTGGTCGCGCTGTGGCCGTGGGTGACTACGAAGGCTATGTTCATTTCATTGATCGAGACACCGGCAAAACCATTGCGCGAACAAGAGTGGGTTCAACCACTTTTGCCAGCCAGCCTGTGCCTGCTGAAACCGATGCGCTGATCGTGCAATCGCGTGGCGGCAGTGTGGCCCTGATATCTGTCCAGTAAAGTAAAACATGAAACCTGTCATTGCCCTGGTTGGGCGCCCAAATGTGGGCAAGTCCACATTGTTCAATCGTTTGACCCGAACAAGAGACGCCCTGGTGGCCAACCAGCCCGGCTTAACCCGTGATCGCCATTACGGTGTTGGCCGCATAGGCCCACGAGAATACTTGGTGGTAGACACCGGCGGGCTAGAGCCTGTGGCGAAAGACGGTATTTACGCGGAAATGGCCAAACAAAGCCGACAGGCGATTGTTGAGTCTGACCTGGTATTGTTTCTGGTGGATGGTCGCCAAGGCGTAACCCCTCATGATCACGTGATTGCAGCAGAACTGCGCAAGGCCAAACGTGACGTTATTCTGGTGGTCAACAAAACCGAGGGCTATACGCACTCGATGGCAGCTGCTGACTTCTTCGAGTTGGGTTTGGGCGAGCCGGAAACCATTTCTGCAAGCCACGGCGATGGCGTGCGCCAATTGATGGACACCGCCTGTGAAAAGCTGCCGGTATTGCCTGAAGACGAAGCCGGTGGTAGGCGAATCAAGGTAGCCATTGCAGGCCGCCCGAACGTGGGCAAATCCACGATGGTGAACACCTTGCTGGGTGAAGAACGCGTAATTGCCTTCGACTTGCCTGGCACCACCCGGGACAGTATTTACATCGATTTCGAGCGCAATGACAAGCCGTATACCTTGATTGACACTGCTGGTTTGCGCAAGCGTGGCAAGGTGTTTGAGTCAGTCGAAAAGTTTTCGGTGATTAAAACTCTTCAGGCGATTGAAGACGCCAATGTGGTGATTCTAATGCTGGATGCCCAGCAGGATATTTCCGATCAAGATGCTTCCATCGCTGGTTTCATTGTAGAAGCTGGGCGTTCGCTGGTCTTGGCTGTGAACAAGTGGGACAGTCTGGATGATTATCGCAAGGAACGAATCAAGGCTGAAGTAGGGCGCAAGCTCACCTTTCTGAATTATGCGAAGTTTCATTATGTGTCTGCCACCAAGCCGTTTGGTATTGCAGCCATGATGAAGTCAGTCGATGAAGCGCACGCAGCGGCTTTCGCCAAGTTGTCTACGCCTAAGCTGACTCGCCTGATTCAGGAATGCGTTGAACACCAACAACCCCCTCGCAAAGGCATTTTCCGCCCCAAGCTGCGTTATGCCCACCAGGGTGGTCAGAATCCGCCAATCGTGATTGTGCACGGCACTGCGCTGGATGCGATTCCAGACAACTACAAACGTTATCTGGAAACTCGAATTCGCGAACGTTTCAAGCTTGATGGCACGCCGCTTCGGGTGGAGTTCCGAAGCAACGTGAATCCGTTTGACAAGAAAGATTAACGCAAAAAATTAACGCGAGAATTAGAACGGAATTTTGCGGGTCAGAATGTCTTTGTACATCACCCAGTCACCCATGAAGCTGTAGAGCGGATACTTGAACGTGGCTGGGCGGTTCTTCTCGAAAAAGAAGTGTCCCACCCACGCAAATGCATAGCCTGTCAGCAAGCCATACAGTAGCCACATGGGTTGGCCTGTGGTGATCAATTTGAACAAACACACCAGTGCCAGCGTTGAGCCCACAAAGTGCAGTCTTCGACAAGTCAGGTTGTTGTGTTCAGCCAAGTAAAAAGGGTAAAAATCTGCAAAAGTCTGAAATCTGTTTCCGGTTTTTGGCATGCCCATGTCTCCATTTATTTATTTTTGATCGTTGTAGTTTACATCCCTTGCCGCTTCAGGCTTGCATTTGCCCAGAAATTTGGACTTGAAAGCTGTGGCATTTCGGGTAGGATGAATAAAACGACCATAAGAATATTTTAGGAGGTTTGTGATGCAAGTTAAAGAAGTCCTGCGCGTAAAGGGCAACACGCTTTTTACTGTCACCCCCGAAACCAATCTTTCTGATTGTGTGGTAACCATGGCCGATCATGATGTAGGTTCTCTGGTCGTGATGGACAAAGGGGTGCTAGCTGGCATCGTAACCTTCCGCGAAGTGATTCGTGTACTGGCCAAGCGACAGAAAGAGCACCGCACAGGCCCCACCCCCCCAGTGGCGGAAATTGTGGTTCGCGAAGTGATGAACACAGAGCCCACAGTGGCAACCCTGGATATGGAAGTGGACAGCCTTCGTAAATTAATGCTTGAGAATCACCAGCGCTATTTGCCTGTGATGGATGGAAACACCCTGTGCGGCGTGATTTCGTTTCACGACGTGGCCAAAGCAGTGCTTGAAGAACAAGGGTTTGAGAACAAAATGCTGAAAGGCTATATTCGCGATTGGCCGATGGAAGAAAGCAGCAGTTGAGTTGAACACAGAAGCAGTGCAGGTGGTACCAAATTGAAGAAAAGAGTTGCGATTATTGGCGCTGGTATGTCGGGTTTGGCTTGCGCACGCGAATTGATCCAGCAAGGCCACGATGTCACCTTGTATGAGAAAAGTCGCGGCCCGGGTGGGCGTATGCCCACGCGCTGGCTGAATCGCGATACCGACCCCCCCTTGGGTTTTGATCACGGTACCCAATATTTCCAGGCCTCGTCACCCGCGTTTGTTGAATTGATTGATCTTGCCCACAAAGCGGGCGCGGTTGCGCCCTGGGCTGGTTCTGTTGTGAACCTGGGTTATGGGCTTTCCTCCCCGCATGCCAGCACCACCACTCGATGGGTGGGCACGCCTGGAATGGCCAGCTTGGGGCGTTTTATGGCTCATGGGCTTGATATTCGATTGCAATGCCGGGTGGCTGGTGTGGTTCACACCGATGGTCTGTTCCAGCTAACGGTGCACCTCGCCGATGGCACTGTGCGCGTAGAGTCTGGTTTTGATGCTGTTGTCAGCGCCATTCCCGCAGAGCAGGTGGTGCCGCTCTTCGAGGAAGTTCACAAACCTTTGGCCCAATTGGCCGCTGCTGTTGAATCCAACGCCACTTGGTCAGTCATGCTCACGCCGCGGGAGCTTGTCAAAGTAGATTTTGACGGAGCCTTCGTGGTGGACAGTCCACTGGGCTGGATTTGCCGGGATTCGTCCAAGCCTGGCAGGGCCGTGGGCGATCGCTGGATCTTGCAGGCCACTGCTGATTGGTCTCGGCTGCACCAGGACTACGCCGCTGAGGAAGTGGGAAAAATGCTGCTTGATGTGTTCTGCAATGTAACTGGTCAGCTGATTGAGGAGCCTCTGACCATGACTGCACATCGATGGTTGTATTCTTTGCCGAGCAACCCTGTAGGCGTGCCTTGTTATTTCAGCGAAGAGAATATGCTGGGTGCATGTGGCGACTGGCTCAACGGCGCACGTGTTGAAGATGCATTTTTGAGTGGATACACTCTGGGGCATCAACTGTCCAATGCATTCAACAGTACTTTGATTCAGTAGCAACTCGGCTGCAAATAAATTGCAATTGAGAAGTTGCAAGTGAGCAAGCTCAACACCCGCGCCGTTCAGGTGCAGGATATTCCGATAAAATAACCTTTTGCTTATTCGAGTGAACGCGCATGTCCGGAAGTAGCCTGGGTCGCCTTTTTGTGGTCAGTAATTTTGGTGAAAGCCATGGGCCTGCCATTGGTTGCGTGGTGGATGGTTGCCCACCGGGTTTACCACTCACCGAAGCCGACTTGCAAGCAGACCTGGACCGACGCAAACCGGGTACCTCCCGCCATGTGACTCAGAGACAGGAAGCCGATCAGGTTGAAATTCTTTCCGGTGTGTTTGAAGGCGTGACAACGGGAGCCCCCATTGGCTTGTTGATTCGGAATCAAGACCAGCGCAGCAAAGATTACGGCAACATCATGGACACGTTTCGCCCGGGCCATGCCGATTACACCTACTGGCACAAATATGGCATTCGTGATTATCGCGGGGGCGGGCGTTCCTCGGCCCGCATGACTGCGCCCATGGTAGCGGCAGGCGCAATCGCGAAGAAATGGCTGGCCAGCAAGCTGGGTATTGAGATTCGTGGTTGCATGACCCAAATAGGCGAGGTGGATATTCCGTTTTCTACTTGGAACGATGTACATACCAATCCTTTTTTCGCGCCAAACAACGAAAAGGTTGCCGAGCTAGAGGCCTATATGGATGCCTTGAGAAAGTCGGGCGACTCATGTGGTGCTGGCTTGCGTGTGCAGGCCACTGGCGTGCCTGTCGGTTTGGGTTCGCCTTTGTACGACAAGCTGGATGCCGACATTGCCCACGCCATGATGAGCATTAACGCTGTAAAAGGCGTTGAAATTGGCGCTGGTTTCGCTTGTATTGCCCAAAAGGGCTCTGAGCACGGTGATGAAATGACCCCGGAGGGATTTGGTTCCAACCACGCAGGCGGTATTCTGGGCGGTATTTCAACTGGCCAGGATATTGAAGTTCGCATGGCGATCAAGCCAACGTCCAGCATTCGTTTGCCCAGAAAGTCGATAGATAAAGCGGGCAATCCGATCGACGTTGAAACCTATGGCCGACACGACCCTTGTGTTGGAATACGCGCAACGCCTATTGCTGAGGCCATGCTTGCTTTGGTCATTATGGATCACATGCTGGTGCATCGCGCACAGTGTGCGGATGTTCAGGTGGGCACACCACAAATTCCCCCCGGCATTTCAAATTATTAAGTTGTTAATCTCTACACGGGCAGGCATTTGCAACTGGGCTGGTTAGCGCTTTTTTACGCGGCGTATTTCGCATTTGTAGGCTTGTATTCGCCGTTTTTGGGGCCTTACCTGAAATCGATTGGTCACAGTCTGGATGTGATCGCTCTGGCTTTGGGCATGATGCAGTTGATGCGAATTGTTGGTCCATTTGCCTGGGGCTGGCTGGCTGACCACACCGGCAACCGGGTTCGCTGGATTCGATTGGGAACCTTTGCTGGTTTCTGTTTCGCAGCGCTCGCATTTTGGTATCAGCAAACGCCTTCGCACCTTATTGTTCTCGTCTTGCTCTTGAATCTGAGTATTTCTGGTTTGGTGCCCATGTCCGATTCCTACGCCATGGAGCGTTGTGCTGGTTGCACTGGTCAGTATGGCCAAGTGCGTTTGTACGGCTCGTTGGGCTTTGTGTTGGCGGTGCTGGTTTTTGGGGCAGTGGCGGATCGCTTTGGTTTTGCCTCCTATCCGTTTTGGGCCTGTGCCATGTTGCTGCTTGGCTATGTTGCAGCCTTGAAATTCACACCCGATTCACCCCGGGTTGCCAACACGGAGAGTTCGATCATGTTGACAGGCAGCGGCTTTAAACGGCTGCTGTTACCGGGGCCCATGCCGCTTTTCTGGTTGGCTTCTTTTTTCATGATTTTTGCCCATGGAGTTTTTTACGCCTTTTTCTCACTCTATTTGCTCGAATTCAATTATTCGGAACTGAGCATTGGTGGTTTGTGGGCATTCGGTGTGATGTGCGAGGTGGTCTTTTTTGCACTTCAAACCCGCTTCTTCAAACGCTTTTCCCTGAACACTTGGCTTTGCGTCAGTTTCGCGGCTTGTGCGTTTCGCTTCGCCCTGACTGCGGCGTTCCCTGAATTCGGCTGGGTGATGCTTTTTGCTCAGGGCTTGCATGCTTTAACCTTTGCGGCACACCATACCGCTACCATTAGTTGGTTGCGAGAAAACCTGCCGGGCAAGCTGGTGGTTCGTGGCCAGGCCATGTATGCCACCATTGCGTATGGCTTAGGGGGTTCAGCGGGTACATTTTTGGGTCGTTTTGCATGGGAGTGGGGCGGGCCAGCCAGCGCATTTGCCATGGCCTCAGTCAGTGGTTTGATTGCCTTGCTTCTTGGCTGGCGTTTTACAATCGCCAGCAAGCAAGCCCCTTCGGCACTTTTGTCGGGATAAGCAGTCTTAGATGGGTAGTTGATGTCAACTTTGCAGCATTGTCTGCCGTTTCTACAGAACGGTTTTACTGAAAATTACAGGTGAAAAACAATGGTATTTTCTGGATTGAAGCGACGCACCACCTTAACGCTGACGCTTGCGTTTTCAACTGGTGTGTTGGCCGCATGTTTAACCACTCAAACCACCTCGGGTGGGGCGGTTGGGGTTGATCGTTCCCAATTTGTGCTGGTTTCCTCGGCGGAAGTAGATGCCGCCGCTGCCAAGGGCTATGCCGATGTGATCGCCAAGGCTCAAAAGGAGGGCAAACTGAACAAGGACGCCAAGCAGGTGGCTCGTGTGCGCGCCATTGCCAATCGGCTCATTCCTCAAACTGTGGCTTTCCGGCCGGATGCACCGCAATGGAAGTGGGAAGTTAATGTGATTGAATCAGACCAACTGAATGCATGGTGCATGGCGGGCGGAAAAATCGCTTTTTACTCGGCCTTGATTGAAAAGTTGGCCCTGACTGATGATGAAATTGCCGCCATTATGGGACATGAAATCGCCCATGCTTTGCGGGAACACAGCCGGGAACGAATTTCACAGCAACTCGCCACCAATGTTGGGCTTGACCTGGCTTCGGCTGTTTTTGGTTTGTCGCGCGGTGCGTCCGATCTGGCTGGCATGGCCGCCAATGTTGCAATTTCACTACCTTATGGGCGTTCCCACGAGGTCGAGTCTGATCGAATTGGCGTGGAGCTGGCAGCGCGCGCGGGCTACAACCCCCGCGCTGCAATCAGTGTTTGGCAGAAGATGAGCCGGGCCGGTGGTGGATCACCTCCCGAGCTGTTGTCGACGCACCCTTCACCCGAGAACCGAATCCAGGATTTGGAAGTTTATTCAGCCAGGGTTCAGCCTTTGTACGAGCAAGCCAAAAGGCGTTGAGCACTGGCGGGTGGCTTGATTTTGGGGCACAGCCACGTCCGCTGTGCTGCTAGGCCTGTGCTGGCTGTGGCATAATCAGGGGTTATTCTCCACGCAATTTGCTGGTCCGTTCAGCGGAACAAACCCGCTGAATGAGTCAGCCCGAAGCAGGTCCTTGAAAATGGCAAAAACTCTTTACGACAAACTCTGGGAAAGTCATGTGGTGCGCACCGAAGAGGATGGCACCTCACTGATTTACATCGACCGCCATTTGCTGCATGAAGTCACCAGCCCCCAAGCCTTTGAAGGTTTGGAGCTTGCTGGTCGCGACTTGTGGCGCAACAGTGCCAACCTGGCTGTGGTGGATCACAACGTGCCTACCACCGATCGTTCCAAGGGAATTGCAGACCCCACCTCGCGACTGCAGGTGGAAACCTTGGACAAAAATGCCAAAGCCCACGGTTTGACCTATTTCGACATTAAAGACCTGCGCCAAGGCATCGTGCACGTGATCGGGCCAGAGCAGGGTGCAACCTTGCCTGGTATGACTGTAGTGTGCGGCGACTCGCACACCAGCACCCACGGTGCAATTGGTGCGTTGGCATTTGGTATTGGTACCTCGGAAGTTGAGCATGTCATGGCCACTCAGTGTTTGCTGATGAAGAAAGCCAAAAACATGTTGGTGCGCGTAGAGGGCACCTTGGGCAAGGGTGTTTCTGCGAAAGACGTGATTCTGGCCATCATCGGCAAAATCGGCACGGCCGGCGGCACTGGCTATGCGATTGAATTTGCCGGTTCAGCCATTCGTGGCTTGTCCGTTGAAGGCCGTATGACCATGTGCAACATGGCCATTGAGGGCGGGGCACGTTCCGGCATGGTGGCGGTCGATGAAAAGACGATTGAATACGTGAAAGGCCGGCCCTTCAGCCCGAAAGGCGAAATGTGGGATGCCGCTGTGGCTTATTGGAAGACCTTGCATTCAGATGAAGGTGCACATTTTGACCATGTGGTTGATTTGCTTGCGGAAGATATCCAGCCGCAGGTGAGCTGGGGTACTTCACCGGAAATGGTAACTGATGTGCATGGTGTGGTGCCCGATCCAGCCTCGGTGGCTGATCCGGTGAAACGCCAAGGCTACGAGCGTGCCTTGCAGTACATGGGCTTGAAGCCGTTGCAGAAAATTGAAGACATCAACGTGGATACCGTATTCATTGGTTCTTGTACCAATTCTCGCATTGAAGATTTGCGCGATGCCGCTGCGGTGGTGAAAGGCAAGAAAAAGGCTGAATCGGTCAAATTGGCCATGGTGGTCCCTGGCTCGGGACTGGTAAAGGCCCAGGCCGAACAGGAAGGTTTGGACAAAATTTTCCTGGAAGCCGGGTTTGAGTGGCGTGAGCCAGGTTGCTCAATGTGCTTGGCCATGAATGCCGATCGTTTGGGCAGTGGAGAGCGATGTGCCTCCACCAGCAACCGGAATTTTGAAGGACGTCAAGGTGCGGGCGGCCGTACACACCTTGTTAGCCCGGCCATGGCGGCTGCGGCAGCGATTGCAGGCCATTTCACTGATTCCAGAACTTTTTAAAACAAGGGAGTACTTGATATGAAAATCGTTTCCGTACTGATGCTTGCTTTGTCAGCTCTGTCATTGTCCGCCTGCAACACCATTGAAGGCATGGGTAAAGACATCAAGGCGGGCGGCGCCGCCATTGAGCGTACCGCTGACGAGAACAAAAAGTAATTTTTACTGACATTCACAAGCCCTGCATGCATTCGCAGCAGGGTTTGAAATCCGGCTTAACCGGAATATTCACGGATTAATTATGGACAAATTTGTAACCCACACTGGCATCGCCGTTGCTTTGAACCGCGCCAATGTGGACACCGACGCCATCATCCCAAAACAGTTTTTGAAAAGCATCAAGCGCACCGGGTTTGGTGAGCACCTGTTCGATGGCTGGCGTTACCTGGACGAAGGCGAGCCCGGCATGGATTGCACCAAGCGGCCCTTGAATCCTGATTTCGAGCTGAATAAGCCCGAATTCAAGGGGGGCACAGTGTTGGTCGCAGGCCCCAACTTTGGGTGCGGGTCATCTCGTGAACACGCCCCCTGGGCGTTGCAACAGTACGGTTTTAAGGCTGTGATCTCCAGTAGTTTTGCTGATATTTTCTTCAACAACTGCTTTAAAAATGGATTCTTACCCATTGTTTTAAAAGAAGAAGAGTTGAAGGAAGTGTTTGCTTTGATTGAGGCCAAGCCTGGTATTGAAATCACAGTCAATCTTGAGCAGCAAACCGTGAGCATTGCGGACAAAAGCTACGGCTTTAACGTAGATGCATTCCGCAAGCATTGCCTTATGAACGGTTTCGACGACATTGGTCTGACTTTGCAGCATCGCGATGAAATTGTCGCTTTCGAGAAAAACCGCTTGGCCAACCAGCCTTGGCTTGCAAATACCATCTAAATAAAAACAGGCAGAGAACCAGAATGACTTTGAAAATTGCCGTAATGCCCGGTGACGGGATTGGCCCAGAGATTACAGCGCAGGCCGTGAAGGTGCTTGAAGCACTGAAAACCGATGGTTTGAACATCGAATTTGAGCATGCCCTGATCGGTGGTGTGGCTTACCGTGAAAAAGGTATGCCCCTGCCTGAAGAAACCGTGAACCTGGCCAAGGCTTCGGATGCTGTACTGTTTGGTGCAGTAGGTGATTTCTCGCTTGACACTTTGCCGCGCCATTTGCGCCCCGAGCAAGCCATTCTGGGTATTCGTAAGGCTTTGAACTTGTTTGCCAATTTTCGTCCTGCCATGGTTTACGAGGAACTGGCTGATGCGTCTACCTTGCGTCCCGAAGTGGTGGCGGGTCTTGATATTCTGATTGTTCGCGAATTGACGGGCGACATTTACTTTGGCACGCCGAGAGGAAATCGCATTGCAGAGGACGGCCCGTTCAAGGGCGAGCGCGAAGCATTCGATACCATGCGCTACGCTGAAACCGAAATTCGCCGCATTGCCCATGTTGCATTTCAGGCGGCACAAAAGCGTGGTGGCAAGTTGTGCTCGGTTGACAAAGCCAATGTGCTGGAAACTACCCAGTTTTGGCGCGACATCGTGACTGAGGTTGGCAAGGAATACAGCGATGTCGAATTAAGCCACATGTATGTTGACAACTGCGCCATGCAGCTGTTGAAAAACCCAAAGCAGTTTGACGTCATCGTGACCGGTAACCTGTTCGGTGATATTTTGTCAGATGAAGCGTCGATGTTGACTGGCTCTATTGGCATGTTGCCTTCGGCGTCGCTGAATGAATCAAACTTTGGTTTGTACGAACCGATTCACGGTTCGGCGCCCGATATTGCTGGCAAGGACCTGGCCAACCCCATGGCCACTGTGCTTTCTGCAGCCATGATGCTGCGCTACACATTTGGTCTCGAAGATTATGCCAACCGCATTGAGAGTGCGGTGAAAACCGTGTTGGCCACTGGCCCGCGTACAGGTGATATTTGGCGTGACGGCAAAACGCGCACCGGCACAGCAGGTATGGGCGATGCAATTGTTGCTGCGCTGGCCAAGCAACAATAAAGCGAAATCGCGATTCAAGAATTTAAAAGTACTGGAGTTTTTTTATGTTGAAAGTTGGTTTGATTGGGTGGCGTGGCATGGTGGGTTCCGTGCTCATGCAACGTATGCAAGAAGAGAATGATTTCGCGCATTTCGAGCCGATTTTCTTCTCCACTTCCAATGCTGGTGGCAAGGCCCCGGCTTTCGCCGGAAATGCAGGTCCCTTGCAAGACGCAAACAACATCGATGCCCTGAAACAAATGGACGTGGTGTTGACTTGCCAGGGCGGTGATTACACCAATGAGGTGTTTCCCAAGTTGCGCGAGGCTGGCTGGAACGGTTACTGGATTGACGCGGCCTCAAGTCTGCGCATGAAAGACGATGCCATTATTATTCTCGATCCGGTCAATATGAACGTGATCAAGGATGGCTTGACCAAGGGCATCAAGAATTACGTGGGTGGCAACTGCACAGTCTCACTGATGTTGATGGCTCTGGGCGGTCTTTTCCAGCAGAACAAAATTGAATGGATCACGTCCATGACCTACCAGGCCGCTTCTGGCGCTGGTGCGCAGAACATGCGCGAACTGATTTCGCAGATGGGTAGTATTCACGGTTCAGTCAAAGAGTTGTTGGCCGATCCCGCTTCCGCGATTCTTGAGATTGACCGTAAGGTCGCCCAGCATATCAATTCCGACGCATATCCAACGGATAACTTTGGCGTACCACTGGGCGGAAGTCTCATTCCCTGGATCGACAAAGACCTGGGCAATGGGCAGTCGAAAGAAGAATGGAAAGGCGGTGCAGAAACCAACAAGATTCTGGGCAAGCCGGCCATGGGTACACCCGGTTGCGTACCTGTAGACGGGCTGTGCGTGCGTGTGGGTGCCATGCGTTGTCACTCGCAGGCCTTGACCATCAAGCTGAAGCAGGACATTCCATTGAATGAGATCAATGACATGCTCGCCAAGGCCAATGATTGGGTTAAAGTAATTCCCAATGAGCGTGATGCATCCATGCGCGATTTGACTCCTGCCGCTGTCACAGGCCGCATGCATGTGCCAGTTGGCCGCTTGCGAAAAATGGCAATGGGTGGCGAGTACCTTAGCGCATTCACCGTGGGTGATCAGCTGTTGTGGGGTGCGGCCGAGCCACTGCGCCGCATGCTGCGTATTTTGATTGAACGCTAAGCTGCATCAATTTTGATCCCAAAAAAGCTGCCGAAGGTGGCTTGAACATTCATGGAGTAAACGGGTGAGGCATACCAAAAAGAAGATTCTGCCCTTTGTTTTTGCATCAGGTTTGTTGGCAAGTTCCTTCGCGCAGGCAGCACAGCTGGGTAAGCTTGAGGTGCTGTCGGGTGCTGGCGAACCCTTTTTGGCGCAAATTCAGGTTGATCTGGTTCTGCCAGAGGAACGTGCTTCCCTACAGGCCAAGCTGGCGTCTGCTGATGCTTTCAAAGCTGCTCGCCTGAGCATGGATCCGAACCTGAAGAATCTTCAGTTTGCGGTGCAAGATGGCCCTCAGCCTGGTACGGCACTGGTGAAAATTACTTCAGCACAGCCATTGCCAGCTGGTTTTATCGACACATTGGTTGAATTAACCTGGGCGGGTGGTCGAGTAGCCCGTGAATACACCTTGACCGTGCCTGTTGGTGTGGCCCAGGCTGCTGAGCCCGCGACAAGCCTGCCTGAAATTCGCCCTCCAATGACACCGCCCACGGCGACGGCGCCTAAAGCAGCGGCTCCCAAGTTGCCAGCTGCTTCTGAACCACCTGCAGCTTCTGCACCCAGCGTGGCTGAGGGCACTTTCAATGTTCAGCGTGGCGACACCCTGTCGGAGTTGGCTTTGCAATTGGTGGGCGATGGCGTGACGTTGAACCAGGCCATGGCTGCAATTTATGAAGCCAACAAAGCCTCATTTATTAATGACAGCGTGCACTTGATTCGCGAGGGAGCGCAAATTCAGGTTCCCAATCGAGCCGCGTTGCGAGCCCGCACTGCCAATGAGGCCTTGCTGATTCTTGCCCAAAATGACGATCGAAATGTGTATTCAGCTTATGCACGCCAAATTGGTTTGCTGACTGTTGACAATCAAGTTGCGGCAGCCGACACGACCAGTACCCAAGGCAGTATTACTCCCCAAGAGCAAGCGCCCAAGGCGAATGCTGGTGCGCCAGCGGATCGATTGCAAATTGCTCCCGGTGCAGCTCAAGGTTCAGGTAATGCCGATGCCAATGCAGAAGAGTTGGTGGCCAAAAACAAGGCACTGGCCGAGGCGAATGAACGAATTGCATTGCTTGAGAAGAACGTAAGCGATTTACAGCGTTTGCTCGACATGCAAAAAGACTTGAGTAACGAGCCGATCGCACCTTCAGCAGATGGCCCGGCAGTTGAAACTGATGCGACGGAATCGACGACTGTTGAAGTACCCTCTGAGACACTTGCCGAACCACCTGTGGCCAGTGAGCCCCCTGCAAGCACCGATGGCGTGCAGGCCCCCGCTGAAGAGCAGCCTTTTAACTGGTTGCCCTGGATTTTGGCAGGTGTAGGCGGTTTGGTGGTGTTACTGGTGCTGCTGCTGATTGCGCGCGCACGCAAGAACAACGCCAAAAGCGATGAAGGTGAATTTGAAGCTGAGGACGAGTCTTCTTTCAGCGAAGTGAATGAATTTGATGAGGCCATTGCAGCTGCCAGTGCGGGAATTGCGGCAGAGCGGGCCACGGGATTGAATCAAGCTGAAAATTCTGATTTTGATCTGGATGAAGTACTGAATGATCGCTTAAAGCAGGCTGACGTGGATGAGGCGACACAACTTCGTGCAACCCCCGCGGAAGTGAAAGCCGAGCCAGGTGTGGCCGAAGACATTCCGGAATTGAATGAAGCTTCAGATGAGGCACAGCAACACAAGGAATCTTTGGACAGCGAGGTAACGCTGGATTTCCCTGAGGAGGAGTCCAGCGAAGCGAAGTCCGGTTCAATTCTTGATGATCTGGACGAAATCGAAAAGGGCACCTTGGCAGCTCAGGAAGAACTGGATGAATTGCGCAAACAACCTCTGCCCCAGCACGATGTGAATTCGCGTGAGATAGACGCTGCATTTGGCGACTTGATTGGCGAAGAGCCTGTTGACGAAAAACCTGTTGAGTTGGATGAAGCCGACAAGGCCGATGCTGCTGCGTCCGACGTCATTCCTGAAGAGGCTTTTGACAAGGCGCTTGTTGATCTGGATGTCGACGTTCCAAACCCCAAAGTTGACGATGCGACCTGGCAGGAAGTGGCCACCAAGCTGGACTTGGCGGGCGCTTACGTGGAAATTGGCGATGCAGATGGTGCCAAAGAGTTGCTGAACGAAATCGTGAAAAAAGGCGATGTTGACCAGGTTCGCAAGGCCAAGGCGCTTTTGGCCACGTTGAACTAAATGAACAGAGTGGTCTTGGGCCTGTGCTACGACGGTCATGAATTCGAGGGTTGGCAAACACAACCGCATGGTCGAACTGTTCAAGACTATTTGACCAAGGCTATTGAAGCCATTGCCCAAGAGCCGATCGCCCTGACTTGCGCGGGTAGAACCGACACCGGAGTGCACGCGCGCCAGCAGGTGGTGCATTTTGATACAGCGGCAGAAAGGCCACTGACGGCTTGGGTAAAAGGGGTCAACAACAGTCTGCCATCGAGCATTTCCGTACAGGGTGCCAAACAGATCGATTCCGGTTTTCATGCACGTTTCAGTGCGGTATCACGAACTTATCGTTACTATTTTTACAGTGCCCCTGTCAGGGATCCTTTCAAGCGTTTCATGACCTGGGTGCATTACCCGCTTGATTTGGCTGCCATGCGCCGTGCGGCAGTTTGCTTGCTGGGTACCCACGATTTCAGTGCATTTCGCGCGTCGCAATGCCAGGCAGCAAGCCCTGTGCGCACTTTGTATGCTTTGAATCTTATTGAAGCTGATGATCATTGCTATTTTGAGATTCATGGCAATGCGTTTTTGCACCACATGGTGAGAAATTTGATGGGCAGCCTAATGGAAGTGGGCCAGCACAGGCAAGCCGAGGCCTGGCTTCAAGACGTTCTGGTATCCAAAAACAGAAGTCTGGCGGCAAAAACCTACCCTGCGCAAGGCTTGAGCTTGTGGAATATTGAGTACCCCGAGCAATATGGAATACAGGAACTGTTTGCATGAGAACCCGAATCAAGTTGTGCGGTTTTAAGACCGAAGACACTGTGCGTGCGGCCACTCGGGCAGGGGCTGATGCGGTGGGGTTTGTATTTTATCCGCCTTCGCCACGCCACATTGAGGTGCAGCAGGCGGGTCAGCTTGCGCGTTGTCTAGGTGCCTGGCAAACCCCTGTTGCCTTGTTTGTGAACCCTCAGGCTGACTTTGTCAATTCCGTGATCAAGGAAATTCCCAACGTGCTGTTGCAATTTCATGGCGATGAAAGCCCTGAATACTGCGAAAGCTTCGGACGGCCTTTCATCAAGGCAATTCGCATGAAAGCAGATGTGAACTTGCTGGATGAAAGTAAAAAATTCCACGCGGCGCAGGCCCTCCTTGTCGATTCATGGAGCGAGGCGTATGGTGGGACAGGGCATACTTTTGATTGGTCTTTGCTGCCCAAAGCGAGTGAACTCAAGCAGGCTTTGGTATTATCCGGAGGGTTGGATGCCGGCAATGTTGAACAGGCCATTCTTGGCTTGCAACCCTATGGCGTCGATGTGTCCAGCGGTATTGAGTCGGCGCGAGGCGTAAAGAGCATTGAAAAAATTGAAATGTTCTGCAAAGCGGTCCAAAAGACCGATGCAGGGCTGTTGTAAGTGAACCCAGATAGAGCAGCATCATGAACAAACCCTATGAATTCCCAGACGCCACCGGCCATTTTGGTCCCTATGGCGGCACTTTTGTATCTGAAACCCTGGTTCACGCCCTGGAAGAACTGAAAAGTGTCTATGCACACTACCAAAACGACCCTGAGTTTTTGGCTGAATTTGAAAGTGAACTGAAGCATTTTGTGGGTCGCCCCAGCCCCATTTACCACGCCAAGCGTTGGTCCGATTTGGTCGGTGGCGCGCAAATTTACTTCAAGCGCGAAGATTTGAACCACACCGGCGCCCACAAGGTGAACAACTGTATTGGGCAGGCTATGTTGGCCAAGCGGATGGGCAAGCCCCGCGTTATTGCTGAGACCGGCGCAGGCCAGCACGGTGTGGCTACAGCCACCGTGGCTGCACGCTATGGCATGAAATGTGTGGTGTATATGGGCCAGGAAGACGTGGCACGCCAGGCTCAAAACGTGTTTCGCATGAAGCTGTTGGGTGCTGAGGTAATTCCTGTGACTTCAGGTTCAAAAACCCTGAAGGACGCCTTGAACGAAGCCATGCGCGACTGGGTCACCAACGTAGAAGACACTTTTTACATTATTGGTACTGTGGCTGGTCCACACCCTTATCCCATGTTGGTTCGCGACTTCCAAAGTGTAATTGGCCGCGAATGCATTCAGCAAATGCCCACTATGGTTGGTAAGCAACCAGATTACGTGCTGGCGTGTGTGGGTGGCGGCTCAAACGCTATGGGTATTTTTCACCCTTACCTGAACGTGGATGGTGTGAAGTTGGTGGGCGTGGAAGCAGCGGGTGAGGGCATTGAAACCGGTAAGCATGCCGCATCTCTGAGCGCGGGCACACCTGGTGTGTTGCATGGCAACCGCACGTACCTTTTGCAAAGTGAGGATGGGCAAATTATTGAAACCCATTCGGTTTCTGCAGGTTTGGATTATCCCGGTGTTGGGCCAGAGCATGCATGGCTGAAAGATTCTGGCCGGGCTGAATACGTGGGTGTTACTGACAATGAGGCGCTGGAGGCTTTCCACCAATGTTGCCGCATTGAGGGTATTATTCCCGCGCTTGAAAGCAGCCACGCCTTGGCACATGCCGCAAAGCTTGCCAAAACATTGCCGAAAGACAAGGTGATTTTGGTGAATTTGTCTGGCCGTGGCGACAAGGACATGCACACCGTGGCGCGCTTGAGTGGTGCCGAGTTTTATTGCCACCCCGATTGCAAAACAGGCGCAGAAATGGCCTGCAACAAGAAATAAATTTCAATCTCAACCATGTCAAGAATCAAAGCAGTATTTGCAAAATTAAAAGAAGAGGGCCGCAAAGGCCTGATTCCTTTCGTCACCGGCGGTGATCCAGACCCAGGCCAGACTGTGGCCATGTTGCACGCCTTGGCGAATGCGGGTTCCGATGTCATCGAGTTGGGTGTGCCGTTTTCCGACCCCATGGCCGATGGCCCGGTCATTCAGCGTTCAAGCGAACGCGCGCTCGAGAAAGGGGTGACTTCCCGCAAAATTCTCGATTACGTGGCTGAGTTTCGCCTGACCAACCAGCATACACCGATCGTACTCATGGGTTATGCAAACCCGATTGAGCGCATGGGTGTGGAAAAGTATGTTGCAGAGGCGAAAAAGGCCGGGGTAGATGGTGTGCTGGTGGTGGATTATCCGCCCGAGGAATCACTGGAGTTTTCCAAGTACTTGCGCGCTGCTGAACTGGACCCCATTTTCTTGTTGGCTCCTACGTCGTCTGACGAGCGAATTGAAAAAGTTGCGAAGGCAGCCAGTGGTTATGTGTATTACGTCTCATTGAAAGGTGTGACCGGTGCACAAAACCTGAATGCAGCCGAAGTGAGCTCCAAGTTGCCTACCATTCGCAAATTCACTGACGTGCCGGTGGGTGTGGGCTTTGGTATTCGCGATGCCGAGTCTGCATGCCGAGTCGCTGAGTCTGCGGACGCAGTTGTCATCGGTTCCGCCCTGATTCAAACTCTGGAAGCAGGCAGCCCACAAGAGGCAGCCGCTTTGGCGGGCAAGTTCATTGCCCCAATTCGCGCCGCGCTTGATTCCAAGTTCGGCGCACGATAAAAACACCTCAGCAAGGGAAAGTGAATGAGCTGGTTTGACAAAATAATTCCACCACGCATTTCATCAAAAACTCCGGGTGATGCAGCCAAGAAAAGCGTTCCTGAAGGTATTTGGGCGAAATGTAAAAGTTGTGATGCCGTGCTTTACCAAAACGATTTGGTCAGCAATGCCATGGTGTGTCCATCCTGTACTTATCACATGCGCATCGGCTCGCGGGAGCGTTTGAATTTATTGTTCGACAACGATGAACGTGTGGAAATCGGGCAGGAAATTCTGCCCATGGACACCCTGAAATTCAAGGACAGCAAAAGCTATACCGCCCGTTTGAATGAAGCCAAAGAAGCCACAGGCGAAACCGACGCTTTGGTGGTTCAGAAAGGCACGATGAATGGCGTTGAAGTGGTGATTGCCTGTTTTGAATTTGAATTCATGGGTGGTTCCATGGGTTCTGTGGTGGGCGAGCGTTTTTGTCGTGGTGTGCAGGCAGCTCTGGATGCCAACGTTCCGTTCATCAGTATTGCCGCCTCTGGCGGTGCGCGTATGCAGGAAGGTTTGGGATCGCTGATGCAAATGGCAAAGACCTCGGCTATGCTGGCCAAGTTAAGCCAGGCCAGGCTTCCGTATATTTCCGTGTTGACCGACCCAACCATGGGCGGTGTTTCCGCCAGCTTCGCGTTTTTGGGCGATGTGGTGGTGGCAGAGCCCAAAGCCTTGATCGGTTTTGCCGGTCCACGCGTGATTGAACAAACTGTGCGCCAAACCTTGCCTGAAGGTTTTCAGCGTGCCGAGTTTTTGATGGAAAAGGGTGCAGTGGATTGCATCGTGGATCGCCGTGAAATGAAAAAAACCCTGGCCAGCCTCTTGGCGCTGTTGATGAAAAAACAGATTGACCAAGCGGCCTGAATACTCATGACTCAAGCAGTACCCGAACCGAAATCTTCCAAGCCAGGTAAACCCAACGCCGATGCCAGTTTGAATGACTGGCTGGCCTACCTGGAATCAATCCACAGCAAGCCGATCGACATGGGGCTGGATCGCTTGAAGGTGGTTCAGCAACACATGAACTTCACCCTGAAGGGCGTGGTGTTTACCGTGGCAGGCACGAACGGCAAAGGTTCCACCTGCGCCATGCTGGAAAGTATTCTGATTCAGGCGGGCTACAAGGTGGGCATGTACACCTCGCCGCACTTGATTCGCTTCACTGAGCGGGCCCGTATCAATGGCGAGGAGGTGTCTGAGTCTGAGCTGATTTCTGCGTTTGAAAAGGTAGAGCAGACCCGCGTTGCAACCGGCATTTCCCTGACTTACTTTGAGTTCACCACGCTGGCGGTGGCACTCGTGTTTTCTCGCCTCGATCTGGAGGCGGTCATTTTGGAAGTGGGTTTGGGTGGCCGACTGGACGCGGTCAATATTTTCGATGCGGACTGCGCAATTTGCACCAGCGTAGATATTGATCACCAGGCTTTTCTTGGGCCTGATCGCGAAAGCATTGGTCGTGAGAAGGCCGGCATATTTCGGCCGGGTAAACCTGCAATTGTTGGCGACCCAAAGCCGCCACAAAGCGTGATTGACCATGCAAATTCAATAGGTGCCGACCTTTGGCTGTTTGCGCGCGATTACAACTACAGCGGTGACAAGCAGCAATGGGCTTACGGCGGGCGCAGCATGCGTCGTGCAGCGCTGGCCTACCCGGCATTGCGCGGAACCAACCAGTTGTTGAATGCCTCGGCGGCCTTGGCTGCACTGGAGTCAGTTCGGGATCGTTTGCCGGTTCCGGCACAATCAATTCGACAAGGTTTTTTGTTGGTGGAATGGCCTGGGCGCTTTCAGGTGTTGCCGGGTCAACCCACGGTGGTTTTGGACGTTGGACACAATCCCCACGCTGCTGCGCATTTGCGCGAGAGTCTCGACAACATGGGATTTTTTCCTTACACCCATTGTATTTTCGGCATGCTGGCCGATAAAGATGCAGTGGAAGTTGTAAAGGCATTGAAAGACCGTGTTGACCACTGGCACTTGGTGCCACTGGAAGGCGACCGAGGGCGCAGCACGGAACAGTTGAAGCAGCAACTTGAACTGGCTGGCGTGGATGCAGGGGCATTTGACTGGGTTGCTAATTCCCAGGCACTGGCCAAAGGTGGTATTGCGAAGCAGCCACCGGAAAAAAGCGTGCAGAGCTACGAGAGTGTGGGTCAAGCGTATGCGGTGGTCACTTCTGCGGTGCCACCCAATGATAGAATTCTGGTTTTTGGATCCTTCCTGGTTGTGGCGCAGGCCATGCAAGCCAAAGAAGCGCTTCGAAAACGTCCCGGTTAATTTTTTCAGGAGTGCAGGTGAGTTCAAATTCGCGTTCTACTGCCAGGAACAAAGTCAACAACGATCCGGTTGATGAGTTGAAACGCAGGTCCAGAAGGCGGTTGGTAGGCTCCATTGCGCTTTTTCTGGCAGCCATCATCATTGTGCCCGCTTTGGTTGAAAACGAACCATCCCAAACCAGCAGCGATGTCGAGTTGGTGGTGCCCGATCGTCCTTCTGCTGAAATTCCTGCGCAGGCGGCACAGGTTCCCGAACAGCCAAAGATTGAAGCGCCCCAGTCTACCCAAGAACAGGCCTTGGCGACTGCACCAGTTGCACCTGCCGTAGAACCGCCACCTGTAGTTTCTGAACCTGCACCTAAACCTGCACCTAAGCCCGAACCCAAGCCAGAACCCAAAGCAGAAACTAAGGTTGAGCCTAAGGTTGAGCCTAAGGTTGAAGATCCGATTGCTGCGTTTGCAAAAGCTGAGGTGTACTGGGTTCAGGTCGCTGCTGTCAGCGACAAGCTACGCGCAGATGCGCTGAGTAAGGAATTGAGTGGCAAGGGTTTTCCGGCCAAGGTTGAATCAACCAGCACTGGCAATGGCACCGTATACCGGGTCAGGGTTGGGCCAATTGCAGGCCAAGCCAAAGCCGATGAAACCAAAGCCAAGTTGGCTGCTGCAGGTTACTCCGCAGGGAGAGTGGTGCAGTGACAATTTTTGATTACATCGTCATCGCCGTGGTGGTGCTGTCGGTTATTTTGGGTTTGTTTCGTGGCATGGTCAAAGAAGTGCTGTCCCTGGCCAACTGGGTGCTGGCCTTCTGGGTGGCAAACCGCTATGGCGCAGACCTCGCTGTTTACATGGACTGGGCTGAGTCGCTGAGCCCGCCCATGAAAGCGCTGATAGGGTGCGCTGCTGCTTTTTTTGCAACCATGTTGGTGGGGGCAATTCTGATTTCTTTGCTGGGCAAAATTGTTGCGGCAGCTGGTTTGGGTTTTGCGGACCGTGGCCTGGGTGCTACGTTCGGCTTCGCGCGTGGTTTATTTATTGTTTTGGTGCTGGTTACTGGGGCAGGTTTCACCTCGCTTCCGGAACAGCCATTTTGGCGAAATGCCATGTTGTCCCCTTTGGCAGTGGATGCGATGAGAGAAATCAAACCGCATTTGCCCGAAAGTGTGGCCAAGTGGGTGCGCTACTAGGAGCTTTCAATGTGCGGGATTGTCGGTATTGCCGGTTTTTCTCCTGTTAATCAAATTCTTTACGACAGTTTGCTGTTGTTGCAACACCGTGGCCAAGATGCTGCGGGTATTGCCACGGCACACAGCAATTCTTTTTCAATGTCCAAAGGCAATGGCTTGGTGCGAGACGTGTTCCGCACCCGCAATATGCGTTCATTGCCCGGCAATATGGGCATTGGTCATGTGCGTTACCCCACAGCTGGCTCGGCTGCCAGCTCAGATGAAGCACAGCCTTTCTACGTGAACGCGCCTTACGGCCTGGTATTGGCTCACAACGGCAACCTGACCAACAGCGAGCGTTTGAAAGCTGAATTGTTCAAAAACGATCGCCGCCACATCAATACCAATTCTGATTCCGAGGTGTTGCTGAACGTACTGGCGCATGAATTGCAGTCCAATGCTTCGGGCTACTCCCTTGATCCAGTCACGATTTTCCGCGCAGTGGCCGGCGTGCATGCGCGTGCTCGTGGTGCTTATGCCTGCGTGGCTCAAATTGCAGGTTATGGCTTGCTGGCTTTCCGTGATCCGTTCGGTATTCGCCCCTTGGCTTTGGGCAAAGCTGAAACCGAGCAGGGTACCGAGTACATGTTCGCATCCGAATCCGTGGCCCTTGTGGGCATGGGCTTTGAGTTTGTGCGTGACATTGAGCCGGGTGAGGCTGTCTTTGTCGACCTTGACGGCAAGTTGTATGCGCAGCAGTGCGCAGAGAAGTCTTCGCTGAACCCCTGTATTTTCGAATATGTGTACTTGGCTCGTCCCGATTCCGTGATGGACGGCATCAGCGTGTACGAAGCCCGCGTGAAAATGGGTGAATACCTGGCTGACAAAATTCGTAAAAGCATGCCTGCCGGCGAAATCGATGTGGTGATGCCCATTCCTGATTCAAGCCGTCCAGCTGCACTGGAATTGGCCAATCAGTTGGGCGTGCCCTACCGTGAGGGTTTTATCAAGAACCGTTACATTGGCCGTACGTTCATCATGCCTGGGCAGGCGGTACGAAAGAAAAGCGTTCGCCAGAAGTTGAATGCGATTTCTGTTGAATTCAAGGGTAAAACCGTGTTGTTGGTGGATGACTCCATTGTGCGCGGTACAACCAGCCGGGAAATTGTACAAATGGCCCGCGAAGCAGGTGCAAAGAAAGTGATTTTTGCATCGGCAGCGCCACCCGTGCGTTTTCCAAACGTTTACGGCATTGACATGCCCACGCGTGATGAGCTGATTGCCTCTGGTCGTACAGATGATGAAATTTGTGCCGAGATCGGTGCAGATGCCTTGTTTTACCAGGACATCGCAGACATGAAGCGCGCCGTTCGTGATTTGAATCCAAAGATTCAAACCTTCGATGCCAGCTGTTTTGATGGGTCGTACATCACTGGCGATGTCACCACTGAATACCTCGATCGTCTGGAATACATGCGCAAACATCCCGAGGTATTGGAGTCGGGCGGATTGCAAATGAATCTGGGTTATTCCGCGAATCAATAAGTGCAGCGAAAATTTCAGGTAAAATGTTCAACTGATTGATTTAAAAGCGCGAAATGGTTCGCGCTTTTTATTTGTGCAGGGCGATCTGACTATGTCACTGATAGTACATAAATACGGTGGCACCTCCATGGGGTCCACAGAACGTATCAAGAATGTAGCCAAGCGTGTCGCCAAGTGGCATCGCGCGGGCTTCCAGATGGTGGTGGTTCCATCGGCCATGTCTGGTGAAACCAACCGCTTGATTGGCCTGGCCAAGGAAATTCAGGCTGAGCCTGATCCCCGTGAACTCGACATGTTGTGTTGCACCGGTGAGCAGGCTTCAGTGGCTTTGCTGGCCATGGCGTTGAAGGCTGAGGGGCTGGACGCAATCAGTTTCTCGGGTTGGCAAGTTCCCATTAAAACCGACAGCAGCCACACCAAGGCTCGCATTGAATCGATTGACGACACGCGCGTAAAAGCCGAGCTGAACGCTGGCAAGGTGGTGATCATCACCGGTTTCCAGGGCATTGATGAAGCTGGCAACCAAACCACGCTGGGTCGTGGTGGTTCTGACACCTCAGCTGTGGCGATTGCTGCAGCCATGGGTGCAGCTGAGTGCCTGATTTATACCGATGTGGATGGTGTTTACACCACCGACCCTCGCGTGGTGCCCGAGGCTCGCCGCATGCGTGTTGTAAGTTTCGAAGAAATGCTGGAAATGGCCTCTTTGGGTTCGAAGGTTCTGCAAATTCGCTCTGTTGAATTTGCGGGCAAGTACCGCGTGCCCACCCGTGTGCTTTCCAGCTTGACCGATCCGATGATGTCGCTGGACGAAGAAAAAGTGTCTGGCACGCTGATTACTTTTGAGGAAGATGAACATATGGAACAGGCCGTTGTTTCCGGTATCGCTTTCAACCGTGATGAAGCAAAAGTGACCATCCGTGGCGTGCCTGACAAGCCCGGTGTGGCTTACCAAATTTTGGGTCAGGTTGCTGAGGCCAACATCGACGTGGACATGATCATCCAGAACCAGGGTTCGGATGGCACCACCGATTTCACGTTCACCGTACACCGCAATGAATTCAACAAAACCATGGATCTGTTGAAAAACAAGATTCAGGGCAGCGTGGGTGCACGTGAAGTGGCGGGCGATACCAATGTGTGCAAGGTGTCGATTGTGGGTATCGGCATGCGCTCACATGTGGGTGTGGCCAGCCTGATGTTCAAAACCTTGTCGGAAGAGGGCATTAACATCCAGATGATCTCTACTTCGGAAATCAAGGTGTCGGTGCTGATCGACGACAAGTACATGGAATTGGCAGTTCGTGCGCTGCACAAGGCCTTCGGTTTGGAAAAAGAGGCAGCTTGAACTGGGAGTTTGAGTTGAGTTTTAACTGATGGGAATGTGGTGCAATTTGCTTGAAAGCGATTTGCGCCAGCATTCAACATTTTGGCCGAAACCGTGTATAATTCGGCCTTCTGGAGACGTGGCCGAGTGGTCGAAGGCACTCCCCTGCTAAGGGAGCATACCCCAAAAGGGTATCGGAGGTTCAAATCCTCTCGTCTCCGCCAGAATGAAAAAGGGATCCCAATCGGGATCCCTTTTTTTATTCCATGGCTACAAACTGCACTGCCGGGGCGCTGCTGATTTGTATTGACGACAGGGGTGCATGCACATCGCCATCGAGTTGCCAGGCTGTGGGTGAATCGAATTGAAAATCAATGCGGTGAATAGTGCTGCGTTCTACGCCCACACTGTGCGGCATCCTACCCAACCAAATTCTCAGCAAATTAACTACCAGCGCCAGTTTATTGGGTACACCTGCGATCAGGCACATGTCTTGATTGGCGAGCGGGCCGCCGCTGGTGGACACACGAAACCTCAGCGGTAAACACTGAATACTGAGCGCAAGGCAGGCCTGCCATGCGAACCCTTGTGGTGTGGCATTGTCGCGAGATTGCTGCCCCTTGACTGTGGAGAAAAGATTTTCCACGAACTGACTGCGCCGAATAATTCCCCACGCTATTTTGGCCAACAATTTTGTGGCTGCTATTGGGCCACTACCCAGGCTGTAATACGCGTGCATGAAATTGACAGTGACGCCGAAGCCAAACACAAAACCATATTGCTGGCCAGATGTTTTAATGGGGTATCGGGGCGTGCTGTGCAGGTGAGTGCTGGCCTGATTCTCAACCAACCATTGCAGTGCTTTCAGTGGCGCAGTTTTGGGGTAGGCGTCCCAGGCAATCATGTTCATGGTGCCAGCATGCACAGGGAATATAGCTGGTATCGCATGCTCCCCCCAAACTTTGGCAGCGGCGCCCAACACTGCTGAAACGGTGCCATCGCCACCGAAAGGCACGATCACTGTGGGTGGTTTGTACTCATAAAGGCGCAAGGCATTTTCAAGTTCTTGCGTATTTTGAGTGAGCGCCACATGGCCGGAGTTGCCAAGAATTGAATGAATCCCGGCCAAGCTGGCCCCGGCGTTGTGTGTTTTCAGGTAACCCGATTTCGGATTGGCAATGACAAGAATCACAATGATTTTGTTACGTAATGATGTGAGTTCAATTTAACTGATTTTGTAAATCCCAAATCAACAAATTGAAGTACCTTTGCGTATCACGGCGTCTCCGGGGCAAATTTGGGAAAGTACAGTTCCACGCAAGTTCCTGAATTGGGTGCTGAGTGAATTTTGATGTAGCCCTTGGATTGCTTCACAAATCCAAACACCATGCTAAGTCCCAATCCACTACCCTTGCCAACTTCTTTGGTCGTGAAAAACGGTTCGAATGCACGATTCAGGGTTTCCTGCGTCATGCCGTGCCCGGTGTCACGAACTGAAATCAAGACATATGGGCCAGCAGGCAGGGTTTCTTTGGCATCTGTTTGTATCGAATCAAGTTCAGTATTCAATGCGCTGATGTGAAGCTTGCCGGCTTGTGGAATTGCGTCTCTACCATTGATGACCAAGTTCAGCAGTGCTACCTCCAGTTGCCCGGGGTCCACTGCAATTTTCCACAAACCGTCAGTGTCAGGCGCTTCGATTTCGATGGTTTCCGGCAGAATCCGTCGAAACAGGGCCAGAGAATCTTGAATTAGTTGCCCTGCATCAACCGTTTTGGGCTGCAGGGGTTGCCTGCGAGCAAACGACAACAGTCGACTGGTGAGTTCAGCCCCGCGTTCTGCGGCTTTGCTGGTCATTTCTGCCAGTGATTGAAGTTGTGGATTGTCTTTAAGCCTGTAGGCCAGGGTTTCAGCATTGCCCATGATTACAGTGAGCAGGTTGTTGAAGTCGTGGGCTACTCCGCCAGTCAGTTGCCCCATGGCCTCCAGCTTTTGGGATTCACGCAATTTCTCCTCCAGTTCCCGGGTTTCGGTCAGGTCCAGCATGCTGCCCAACATGCGAATGGCTTTGCCCTGTTCGTCTCGAATGACAAACCCCCGGTCGTGAACCAAAGCATACTTTCCGCTTGATTTTGCGAATCGGTATTCATTGCTCCAGTGTGTTCCCGTGCCATCGATAACCTGATGAATGCTCTCAAGAACCCGCTGACTGTCATCGGGGTGGATACGCGTCGTCCATGATTCAGGGCCAGGTTCAAGTTGCAGCAGTTCATAGCCAAACACGCGGCTCATGGACTCGTTCCACCAAAGCCCATTTTTGATCAAGTCCCAATCCCAGATCACATCGTTGGTGGCCTTGGACACCAGCACGAATCGCTCATGCAGCAGTTTCGCGGCTTGTTGCTGGTTCTCCTCGTTGGTGACGTCACGAAAATAGACGCCAAGTCCTTCGCTTGTCGGGTATCCATTGACTTCGAACCAGGTGTCCAGAGGCGGGTAGAAAAATTTGACCTTGATGGCATTGCCTGTATCGATGGCTTGTTGATACAGGGAATACACCGGTGTGTTGCGCGCTTCCGGGAACTCTTGCCAAATGTTTTTGCCGATCAGGTCTTCGCGTCGTCTTTTGAGCAGGTTTTCAGCCCTAGGGTTCAAGTACACAAAGTCGAATCGGGTCGAGATCATGAAAAAAGAGTCGCTCATGTTCTCGAGGGTTGAGAACAGTCGCTGTTCCAAATCAGAGTTGCGATTCTTTTCATGTATCAGTTCGGTGATGTCCTGGAATGCACCCTGAGCGCCGATGATGTTTCCCAGAGAATCAAGCTCGGGTTCACCAATGGCTCGGACCCAGGCGATGCGATTGGATCGTGTTTTGATTTGGAGTATTTCGTCGTAAGGTTTTCCTTCCGTGATGCATTCCGTGTAGCACTTTTCAATTTTCTGGCGGTAGGCGGGCAGGTAGTACGAAAAGGCTTCCTCTGCGCTGGGCGCAGGCTCGTAAGGGGCGTCGTGAATGGCGGCAGTTTGGGGAGTCCATGACACATGGTCACTGCCAAGGCTCATCCTCCAGCCGCCCAGTTTTGCTTTGGTACCAGCGATATCAATCAATTTTTTTGCACGGTCCAGGTTGGCCAGGGTTTCGTGGGTATCGGTGACATCATTGATGGTCGCCAACACTTGTATTTTTTGATTCAGGGCGCAGCGTTGCCAGTGGAAACGGGCTTTGAATGATTTGCTTGTTTTGCTTTGAAGGGTCCATTGCGATGTAAATGTGGTTTCGTTTTGAAACGCAATCAAAGCAGCGCGCAGGGCCTGGTGGTCTGAAGGGGGGCGAAGATCGAGAATTGTTTTGCTCTGCAATTCGGCAGCACTTATTTCCAGCCACTCTTCGCAGGCAGGGTTGTTCCATATGATGCGCAAGGTTTCCGGATCAAATATCCAGATGGGTTGTGGCAGTGCTGACAAGGCTTGCAGTGCATTCTCTTCCAGTAAAAGGGGATTGTTGTCCATTTTCATATCGCCGATTTTGAATGGTTCAGGGTGCACTCAATTGAGTAGGGGGGGCTTAAACGCTGGTTCAGGTGCGGCTCTTTCAATAAAATAATGGTCAGCGCCTAACAGGCAGTCAAGGGGTAATTGGCATGGTGACGGATGGAACGGGCAGCGGGGATCAAGGTGAGCAAGTGAATCAGTTGCTTTCTCAGTACGTACACAAACTAAACAACGCCATGCTGCCGTTTGTGCTTGAGCTGGACGATTTGCTTGGAAAAATGAATGAGCACTCACGATTGGATCAACTCAAGCTACAGCGGTTTGACACGGAGTGCAGGGCACAACTGGAAATAATCCAGCGAATTCGTAGTCTGATTTCTTGTAGGTCAGAGTCTGATTTTGAATGAGCCAAACAAGGACAGAGGGCGGTGCAGCCATGGACAATAATTCGACCAATCAAGGTGCTGCCGTTTGTAGTGCCAAACACATTTTGTTGGTGGAGGACGATGCCATGGTTCGCGAGCATGTGGAGTGCTTGCTGGAAGACCTGGGTTACAAGGTGACCTCGGCGCCCAATGCTCGAGAGTGTTTGCGTGTAATTTCTGACCTTGATCGCGTCGATTTGCTGTTCTCCGACATAGTCATGCCCGGTGGCATGTCTGGTACCCAGTTGGCCCGTGAAATCCGTCAAATGTACCCGGGTTTGCCCATTCTTTTGACCTCGGGCTATGCCGAGGATGTGATCAGTGGCCTTGATTCCACCGATGCTCGCCTTGCTTTGCTTCGAAAACCTTATCGCCGTACTGACTTGTGCCGTGCATTGCAGGCCATGCTGGGATAATCATGGTGCTTGTTTAGTGCCGCTCGGCCAGTGCTTTTGGCTTCATGATGTAAATTTTCATGGGATGACCAATTACCTTTTCGCCATCACGGAATTTGGTGATCATTCTGCCGTTGACCACCTGGTCTTTGGCGCCCCACAGGTATCCATCCGGGCCCGTGAAATCACGTGTAAGTACTGCGCCGATTTTCAGTGTCTTGGCGCTTACCATTTGTTCATGCTCAAGCGGTGTGCTGCCGTATTCTTCCAGTGCGGACGGCAATGCCCGGATGACCTCGGGGTCGTACCGTCGGCCCGAGGCATTGCTGACGAATCGAGCGGCATCCTTGGCGGATAATTTTTGATCTGCCAGCCAGCCCTGTTGCAGTTCATCGTAATCTTCAGCCACAGCGAGTATGCGTGCTCCAATGTGTATGCTTGCGCCGATGAGGCCGTCCGGGAATCCTTGACCATCATAGCGTTCGTGATGGTGGCGAATGATCGTGCTGACTTCCCCCATGTCGGGCAGGCTTAAAAACACGGTTTGGGCGCGCACTGGGTGTTTGAGCAAGCTGGCTTGCGCTTCGCCGTCAAGGCTTGCAAAGGGGGTGAACAGGGTTCGGTCTGGCAAACCTATTTTGCCGATGTCGTGTAGCAAGGCCGCAATGTAAATTTCCTGAACCTCGCTTTCATCAAGACCAAGTTGTTGCGCAAGAATTCGTGAAAGGTCGGCAACACGCCGTGAATGTGCAGCCAAGGCAGGGGAGCGTAAATCCAGAAAGTTGCAGAACACGCGAATCGCGCTGAGGTATTGCAGCTTGATGTCTTTACGGGACTGGTCCAGCAGTGAATTAACCTGCTTGATTTCATCCATGCGTTCGTCAACTCTGGTGTTGAGCTCTTGTTGAAAGTTTTCAAGTTCATAAACCTTCTCGGCCAGGCTTTGGTTCATTTGCTCGGTTTCAAGCCGAATTTGAAACACTTCGATCAGTTCCGCTACGGCATGACGCAAGGTGTCGTCCTTGCAGGGTTTGCTTAAAAACCGGTCGACTTGTCCCAGGTTGATGGCGTCAATTGAGGAGTTAAGGTCTGCATGGCCTGTGAGTATGATTTTCCCGACGTGGGGTGCAAATTCGGAAATAGCTTGCAGCACGTCTACGCCGCTTAAATCGGGCATGCGCATATCACAGATCACCACGGACGGTTTTTCCCTGCGAGTGAGTGCAATCGCCTCTCGTGGGTTGGTCGTGAAAAGAATGTCGTAAGGCTCAAGGCTGAATACTTTTCGTAGTGAATTGATGACGTTGGAGTCGTCATCCACAAACAGGATTTTGTGCTTGGAGGGTTTGTTCCGGTTAAGGCTTCCCGTGAATCCGTGGATTAATGGGCTGCTCTCTTTGTCGAGGGTGTCTTCAGTGTGCATGGTGTGTTCCGCGGGGTGCCTTACCGGCCAGATCGCTTGAGGCGATATACATAGACTTTTTGCGATTTGCCATGTGTGGCTTCGTATTCTTTGACCTGATCAATAAAGTGTTTGCTCACCAGTTTTTCTTTGGATAGCCACAAGTATCCGTCAGGGCCAATGAAGTCGCGTGACAGTGTTTGACCCACCATCAATTCGCTGCCCGACAGAAGGCGCTCTTCAAGTCGTGGGGCGGCCCGGAGTTTTTCCAGTGCAGGTGGTAACGCTTGCAGCACTTGTGGGTCGTAGCGGCTTTCGCCAGATTTCATGACAAATGACAGCGCCTCGTCTTCAGAAAGCTTTTTGGGCGCGAGCCAGCCTTGTTGCAATTCATCGTAGTCTTCTGCAACGGCCAGAATGCGCGACCCAATTGGAATCACCTGATTCAAAATCCCGTCCGGGTAACCCTCGCCATCGAAACGCTCATGATGGTGCCGAATCATGGTGGCGATTGTTTCCATGTCGGCCAAGCCTGCAAATACGGCCTGACCTTTGGTGCAGTGGGTCATCAGTTCAGTGCGCAGTTCCTTGCCCAGGCTACCAACAGGCATGAAAAGAGCTTCATCGGACAGACCGATTTTTCCAACATCATGCAGCAAACCAGCGATATACACTTCGTTCACATAGTTTGGATCGCAGCCAAGTTCAATTGCGATAAGGCGGGCCAGTTCAGCCACCCGTTTGCTGTGTGCGCCCAGTTGAGGAGAGCGCAGCTCAGTGAGACCAGAAAATACTTTGATCGCACTGAAGTACTGGGCTTTTTGTTCCCTGCGGGACATGTCCAGGAACAGCTTGGCTTGTTCAAACTCTCGAATGCGTTCACTGATGCAATGTTCAAGCGAGCTGTTGAGCAATTCAAGTTCGGCCGCTCTGTTATTCAACTCGCGTGCAGCCTTGATTCGCTCCAGCTTGACACGGGCCAGTCCCACCAGCTCGGACAGGGTAAGTTGAAGCATTTCAGCGTCAAGGGGTTTGCACAGGTAGCGATTCACGTGGCCGCGGTTGATGGAGGAAACCACGGTGTCCAGTTCGCTGAATCCGGTCAACATGACCCGGGCGGAGTCAGGTGAAATTTGATGAATGGCTTCAAATACCTCAACGCCCGACAATTCAGGCATTCGTATATCGCAAATAACCACGCCCGGTTTGTGGTGTTTGGCCAGTGATACGCCTTCCCGGGCGTCCAGCGAGGTGAGTACAGTGAGGTTTAACTTGCGCAGTTCTTTGCGCAGGGCCATGAGTACATCGGGGTCGTCGTCGATTAGCAAAACTACGTCAGGACTCAAATCTTTGCTTGCATAGCTCGACTCCGACAGCAGATTGGCTGGCGAGGCTGTCTGGTTTGCAGTGTCAGGTTCCGGCCCGGATGTGTTTTCGGCGAGGCTGGCGGAGATCATTGGCGTTGTGGCCTTTCACTGGTGAAGAAATTGGTACTTCCGGAAATGGTAGTTGAATGTTGCTTTTTTTAATGCTTGAAAAGAATGTCAAAAATGGTCAATTTCGGCTGATGAGGTGAATATCAATACCAAGGATGGGTAGTAGCCTGATGTAGGGGGGTCAACCGTTTTGTAGGTTAGGGAGTTGAAAGGGTACCTGTCTCTGTTATTGCTCAGTCCAAAGGTAAGCTTGGTTTATTCAAAATTACGAGTTTTTAGTTCCGCGCAAGTGCAAATCCGTCAAAGCCGTCCGTATTGGCTACTGGCCTTTGGTTGCGCGATGGTGCTTGCCTTGTTGGGCATCACTTACACCCATTCCCGAATGAATGCTGAGGTGGTGGCGATGTCTGAGCTCAATCAAAAACGCATCGATCGCCTCGACCAATTGTGGGTGTTGTTGGTTGATGCGCAAGCCAGTGCCCTGTCTTTTTTGCTGATGCGCAACGACGCGTACCTCGAGCCTTACCGAAGTACAGCGACGCGACTGGAGCCGCTCATGGCATCCATGAACTTTGATATTCCGCCTGATTCGGATGATTATGCCGACTTGCAAGACTTGAAGCGTTTGGTGGATGCAAAGTTTCAGTACCTCGGTGAGATGTTGAGCCGGGGTGGTGCTCCCTTGGTTTTGTCGGTAGAGCATGGTGAACTTGGGAAACAGTTGATGGATGAAATCCGGGTTCGCTTGGCGATACTGAAAGCCAGAAGGGAGAAGGTTCATCAGGATTTTGAGAATATGTATTTGGCGCGTGCCAAGAAAATTCAGTACGTGGGATATGCCTTGGGTGTCGCGTCGCTATTGTTGATACTTGGCCTGTTTGTGGTGCAACAGAGGCAGGTGGCCTTGCGTGCAAGAATTCAGGAGTTGTTGAAAACAGAAAACAGCCGGCTTGAAGCCAAGGTGCAAGCGCGCACGCTTGAGTTGAGCAATTTGGCCACCAACCTGACCACCGCCCAAGAGGCGGAGCGCCAGCATATAGCCCGGGAGTTGCACGACGAAATGGGTTCGGCATTGACTGCTGCGAAAATGGATGCGGGCTGGTTGCGCCGATCGTTGGGTACGCAGGTCGATGAACTTGTTCAGGAGCGAATGCTTCGTTTGATTGAAAACATTGGAAGCACTATTTCAATGACGCGTCGTTTGGTTGATGACCTGCAACCCCCTTTGCTCAAGGGTTTGGGGCTGGTTGAGGCGCTTCGTTCACTGGGGCAGCAGTTTGAAATGGAGATGTCTGTGGTGATGGACTTTCCAGAGCATGAGTTGAGTTTGTCGCCTGAACAATCGTTGGCCTTGTTTCGGGTGGCCCAGGAGTCGTTGACGAATGTTCGGAAATACGCCAAGGCCAGCAAGGTGGAGTTGAGCCTGAAGGAGAAGCAGGGCATGGTAATTCTGAGCGTGGCTGATAACGGCAGTGGCTTTAACACAGAAAACATTGAGCTGCATGGCCATGGCATTGCCGGCATGAAACACCGTGCTCAGATGTTTAACGCCAATTTGTTGCTTGATTCACACGCTGGACGCGGCACACGCATTGAAGTGCGAATGCCTGTTTGATTTTGAACCGCTGGTTTAGTCGAGCAGCAAGCCGTGCTGGTGTGCGTAGGTGGCCAGTTCTGCGTTGCTGTTCACGCCAAGCTTATCCAGTAACCTTGATCGATAGGTGCTCACTGTTTTTACGCTCAAGTGAAGCACCTGCGCTATAGCTGACACACTTTCGCCCCTCACCAAGCGCATGAACACTTGCCTTTCACGTTCAGACAGTTCCTGATGCGCTGGTTTGTCGCTTTCGCCGGTCATTTCGCGGGCCAACAGTTCTGCTGTGTTGGCCGAGATATAACGTCGACCCTGCGCCACCGTATGGATAGCGTTGACAAGGTCGCTGCGGTCGCAGTCTTTGCAAAGGTAGCCGCTGGCACCACTTCGGATCATTGACAAAGCATAGCGTTCTTCTGAAAAACTGCTGATGACCAAGACCTGCGTCTTCTCATGTCGTTGTTTAACGGCGCGCAACAAGTCAATACCGTTTTCGTCAGGCAATGACAGGTCAAGCATCAAAACATCGCAGTTGTGCTCTCGCAGCAGGCTTCTGGCCTCTTGCGCGGTACCCGCTTCGAACTGAATACACATGCCCAGTTCTTCATTGAGCATTTCACGAAAGCCAGCACGCACAATTGCATGATCATCAACAATCGCCAATCGAATCATTTGAATAGTCCTCGTGTTGTGGTCCGTTGGGGAAGCCAGACTGGTCCTACAAACGAATCGTCCTTGTCGGACAGATCAATGGTTTGCCCCGCCGTAATATTGAACGCATGAAGCCTGATCAATACATACCTTTGATCTTGATTTCTTGTCAGTAGTCAGTTCAATAACCCTGAAGGAGTACAACCATGAAAAAATTGATCACTCAAACCTTGATCGCCTCTGGTGTTGCGTTGTCTGCGTTGAGCCCTGTGTATGCAGCAGAGCAGGGTAAAGAGCCATTGAAGGCCGTGGGGCAATATGTGGACGATGCCACCATTACCACCAAGGTAAAGGCCAAGCATGCGGAAGACAAAACCGTAAGTGCCTTGCGTGTGAATGTAGAAACCAAGCAAGGTGTGGTGGTGTTGTCGGGTGAAGCCAGAACCGAGGCTGAACTTGAGCGCGCCGAGGCGTTGGCCAAACAGGTGGAAGGTGTGAAAGCTGTTTCCAATATGATCGAGTTGAAGCCCAAGTCGTAAGCTTGGCGATAGAGCCAACGGATTGAGCCGACCTTAACTCAATGCCCTGCTGGCTTTGCGCCAGTGGGGCGTTGTAGGTGCCCGCCATGAAAAAGAATTGTACAAACCAATTGCAAGTGCCATTGCGTGTGTTGCTGGTAGAGGACTCGATTGAATTGCAGGCGATGCTTCAATCCATGTTGAGCGAAATTCCCAGTGTTGAAGTGGTCGCCAGTGTGGAGTCTGAGGAAGATGCAGTGGCTTTCATGAGAGTGGACCCTACAGATTTGGCGATCGTTGACTTGGAATTGCGGTCTGGCACGGGCTTGGGCGTGCTGAAAAAACTGCAGGATGATCTGGATTTGACCGACAGACAGATTGGTGTTGTCGTTTTTTCCAACTATTCAAATTTGGTGATTCGACACCGCTGTTTGAGTCTTGGGGCGAGGGCCTTTTTCGACAAGTCGTTTCAAATTGATGAATTGCTTGAGTTTGTTCAGAAACAAGCCTCGGGCAACGCCAAAGACTCGTTACTCTGAACATCCAACCGTTTTAAATCGCCTGTGCAGGACCAAAAAACTCGAAATGCTGACGCTCGGCAGGCACACCCAGCTTGCCCAGCATGTTCTTTACTGCACTCATAAAACCAACTGGACCCAAAAAGTAAACTTGTGCATTGTTGGGCAGGTTTTTCTCAATGGTTTGGTGTTTAATCAAACCATCCTGATTCTCATAAATGTACTCGGCTGTGATGTTGCTGTGCTGGGTACTTAATTGCTCGGTCAGGTTTTTGAAAGAGTGTTGCGCGGCATTTTTGCAGGCGTGGATGAACCGCACCTCGCGTTGGCCTGCTGCTGCTTTCAGCATTGCAATGGCCGGGGTCAACCCAACGCCGGCGGTGATCAGCACCAAGGGGTCTTTGCTGTCATCGAGAACAAACTCACCGCAGGGTGGGCTTAGCTGTGCTGTGTCCCCCACAGCCAGTTGCTTGTGCAGGTGGTTGGATACCACGCCGCCTTCTTCGCGCTTGACCGAAATTCGATAATGTTGCCCGTTGGGTGCGTCTGAGAGTGAGTAGTTGCGCATCACAGTTGCGCCATTTACATTCAGGTGCAGGGTAATGTATTGCCCCGGTTTGAAAGTCATAATCTGTTTACCATCCAAAGGTTTCAGATAAAAAGATGTGACCAGTTCGCTTTCTTGCTCTTTCGCGGCAATTGTGAAAGCACGTTGCCCCTCCCACCCTCCGGTGGACATGGCTTGTTTGGCATACAGGTTTGCTTCGGCGTTGATCAAAATATCGGCGAGCTGGCCATAGGCGGCTGCCCAGGCGTCGATAATTTCAGGTGTGGCTGCGGCGCCCAGCACCTCTTTCATGGCCTGTAGCAGGCATTCGCCCACAATAGGGTAGTGTTCGGCTTTGACCCCCAGGGCTACATGCTTGTTGACGATCAGTGTGACCGCACCCATGAGTACTGCCGGGTTGTCAATGTGTTTGGCGTAGGCCAGCACGGCATTGGCCAGGGCGCGAGGTTGAGTGCCTTTTTCCTGATGAGCCGGATTAAAAAAGGTAGCCGTAACCGGGTATTTGCTGAACATCAGTTTGTAGAAGTGTGTCGTCAATGCTTCGCCACCCTGTTCGAGTGCGGGAATGGTTGCCTTGATCCAATGTTTTTGCTCGGTGCTGACTGACATGCTTTTTCCTTCCTGATCGATTGTAAATTTGTACATGCTTCACAGTGACAAACACTATCAAGATACATGCCAGCCTTAACATTGTTATTAAGTATATGAAAATATTGAATATATGAAGAAATGTGTTTTGTTAAAAATTTCAAATCATTGTTTAATTAACAGCGATTTGATATTGTTATTAAAACAGTAATTGTTATAAGTACAATAAGGATGGCTAGTCGTGGAAATGTCCAGTTTTGTGTTGGCAGTGATTGAAGACCTTGGAGCCGACCTGGATCCGTCAACTCGCTACTTGCGCTATGTCAATTCATTGGCCGCCGCATTGCCCGGCAACGCGTGCGCCTTGCTGAAAAAGGAGGGCTCGACCTTAAAGCCGCTGGCCGTACGCGGTTTGACTCCCGATAGCCTGGGGCGCCGCTTCGAATTAAACGAGCATCCTCGCCTGAATGCGATTGTGACTTACCGTGGCGTGACCCATTTTCCGAACAAGTCCACCTTACCCGACCCCTACGACGGTTTGCTCGAAGGCGTGCATGCGGGCGATTTGAATGTCCATGATTGCATGGGTTGTGCCCTGCATGTAAATGGCAAGTTGTGGGGAGCAATTACGCTGGACTCCCTGAAAGCGGGCGTGTTTGATGTGAAAGTTGAACGCGCCATGGCCATGTTTGCACGCTTGGGTGAAGCGGTTGTGCATGTCGCCGAACTGACTGAGAAAACCGATCGAACCGCGACTTCCCTGAAGTTGAGTCAGGCTGACGGCAATGGTCTGAGCGCGTTGGAAGGTGTTCAATTGTCTCGTCGGGAAATGATTGGGGACAGCACGCCCATTCGCGAACTAAAACATGAAATTTTGACTGTTGCCAACAGTCAGTTGGCTGTGCTCATTCATGGTGAAACAGGTGTGGGCAAAGAATTGGTCGCCCAGGCCTTGCATGCCATGTCCGGCAGGGCGAATTTACCCTTGGTGGTGATCAATTGCGCAGCCTTGCCCGACCAGTTGATTGAAAGCGAGCTGTTTGGCCATGTTAAAGGCGCGTTTTCCGGTGCAGAGCGCGATCGTCAAGGCAAGTTCGAATTGGCCAACGGTGGCACTTTGTTTCTGGATGAAGTGGGCGAGCTGAGTGCCTCTGCCCAAGCCAAGTTGTTGCGGGTACTGCAAAGCGGGCAGGTGCAGCGTGTGGGTAGCGACAGAGAGCACCGGGTCGATGTGCGCATCGTGGCTGCCAGCAATCGGGACCTGTCGGCTGAAGTAAAGGCAGGGCGTTTCAGGGCTGATCTGTATCACCGCCTGTGCGCTTATCCTTTACACATTCCACCGCTTCGCGAGCGTGGGGATGATGTGGTATTGCTGGCAGGCTATTTTCTGGAGCAGAACCGTAGCCGTTTGGGCTTGCGCAATTTGCGCCTGGGGCGCGGCTGTGAGGCTGCATTAAAACGCTACCCTTGGCCGGGCAATGTGCGGGAACTGGAACATACATTGGGGCGTGCAGCATTGAAAGCGCGTCGGGATGAAACTGGCCCCATGGTGACTGTAGAACTTGAGCACCTTGACCTGCTGAGCGAGCTTGAGCAAGAACGCGCTGTGACTGCCCGAGGCCCGGCAACTATTGTGGAGATGGGAATGGCCAGCCCTATCGAAGGCATGCCTTATCGGGATGCTGTAGATGCTTTTTCTAGAAATCTGATACAGCAGGTGCTGGATTACACGGATGGCAATCGAGCCGCAGCCGCTAGGCAGCTGGGTCTCGATTCCGGCAACTTTCACCGCATGCTCAAGCGGCTTGGTTTTTAGGCAGATGCCCGCGCTGGCTCGCCTGTGGTGTTTTCCTGCAGGTATTGCAAGGCTTCATTGACCTGATCGATCAATACCAACACCAGGTGGTCTGGGCCTGTTTCATCCAGGGCCATTTGAATTGCCTTGAACTCACCCCGCACCTCGACAACCGAGGGTTTCTTGTCGCCAGAGGCGAGTGCAATGCCCTGTTGCAGCAAGGCCAGAGTTTCACCATCTGGGCGACCGCGCTGGCAGGCGTCTTCATACAAAATAATGTGATCAAAAAACCCACCCACCAAGCGACCTTGCTCAGTGATGTCCTGATCGCGACGATCGCCCGCTGCACTAATTACTACGGTGCGTCTAACGGCCGGTATGTTCTTCAGCGTATTAACCAGCGTTGACACTGCATCCGGGTTGTGGCCGTAATCGGCAATCACTGAACCCCCTTTGTGCTTGAAAAAATTGAAGCGGCCGGGCACCGTGTCGGGGGTAGATTGAAAACTGCCCAGCGCTGCCCGAATGGTGTTGAATGGTACGTTCAGACCCAAGGCGGCAGCCACAGCACACATCACATTTTGTACCTGGAAGGTGAACAAGCCGTTGTTGGTCAGTGGTACATCCATCAGGTCAATGGTTTTTTCCATGTTGTCATAATTGATGTTGATCACGCGACCGTCGTGAATAATGACTGGGCGACCTTTGGCTTTGTGTGCAGCCACAATCGGGTTGTCCGGGTTGCTGGTGAAGAACAGCACACGTCCGGGGGTGAGTTTGGCCATGTTTGCAGCGTGGCGGTCATCCGCGTTCAGTACAGCAAGACCATTGGGGGCCACGTTTTGAACCAGCACGCTTTTTAGCAAGGCCAGGTCTTCAACGCTGTCGATGAAGTTCAGACCCAGGTGGTCACCCTCGCCAATGTTGGTCACAATGCCCACATCGCACATGTCAAAACCCAAACCTTCGCGCAGCATACCGCCCCGTGCACATTCCAGCACGGCGGCATCTGCTTCGGGGTGAACCAGCACTTTGTGTGCGCTTTTAGGTCCACTGCAATCACCGGTGTCGATCAAGTGTCCGTTCACAACCACACCTTCCGTGCCAGTAAAACCAACACGCAGATTGTGGTAGCGAAGGATTTGTTCAATCAGGCGAACCGTGGTGGTTTTGCCGTTGGTGCCAGTGACCGCCACTACTGGAATACGGCCGTTTTCATCTTTCTTGAACATCAGATCAATCACGGCTGCACCCACGTCGCGCCCCTTGCCGATTGATGGCTCCAGGTGCATGCGCAAGCCCGGTGCAGCGTTTAATTCAACAATGCCACCACCTTGGGCCTCAAGCGATTCGTCCACACGCTCGCACACCACATCCACGCCGCACACCTCGATTCCAATTTGCTGTGCGGCCTGAATCACCATTTCGGCCATGGCGGGGTGAACGTTGTCGGTAACATCCGTGGCGCTGCCACCAGTACTCAGGTTTGCATTGTTCCGAAGGACAACCCGAACACCTTGCTCGGGTACAGATTCAGCGGTGAAACCCTGTTTCTTGATTCGGGCAATTGCAATTTCATCGAGGCGAAGTTTGCTCAAGGCGCTGCCATGGCCTTCACCACGCAGGGGGTTGCGGTTTTCAATTTCGACCAACTCGGCAATGGTGTGCGCACCATCGCCAACCACGGAAGGAGGTTCGCGACGTGCGGCAGCCACCAGCTTGTCACCCACCACCAGAAAGCGATAATCGTGACCCGGTATGAATTCCTCCACGATGGGTACACCGCTGCCGTACTTTTTGGCGGCATCAAAGGCTACACGCAAGTGTTCCTCGTCCACAATGTTCACTGTCACGCCTTTGCCTTGGTTGCCATCGCTTGGCTTGATCACCACGCCTTTGTTGGTGGCCTTGGTCAATTCGCGAAAGGCTTCCAGCGCTTCTTCAAACGTTTTAACCAGTTTGCCGCGGGGTGTGGGAATTCCGGCTGCAGACAAAATGGTTTTGGTCAGGTCTTTGTCCTGGGCGATTTCCTCAGAAATGGCACAGGTTGTATCGGTCTCTGCTGCTTGAATTCTGCGCGCTTTGGAGCCCCAACCCAACTGCACAAGGCTACCCTGGGTCAGGCGGCGAATTGGAATACCCCGGCGCAGTGCTGCATTGACAATCGAGCCTGTGCTGGGCCCAAGTTTGCAGTCTTCATAAATTTCTTTGAGGCGCTCTATGGCTGCATTTGCATCAAAATCATGGCCTGCCAGCGCCGCCAGAATAAGTTGGTGCGCTTCTTCAAAAGCCGCACGCGCCAAATCTTCTTCCTCGTACTGCACCACCACCCGAAAGTACCCGGTGGTAATGTTGTCAGCCACATGGGCGAAAGTCACCTGCGAACCAGCTTCAACCTGAAAGCGCAAGGCGGTACGGCTCAAAATATGTGCCAGCGCTATATTGCTTTGCTCGAACCCTGTGGCTCGCAGCGAACCAATGCCGGGCAACGCGCTGCGAACGCGCATTTCAATATTGGCAAAGCGATCATAAAGGCGTTCGTTTTCTTCGCAAAACACCAGGGCTTCCATGCTGGTGTTTTTGCTCCACAAATTGGGGCCGCGCAAGGCGCGAATGCGTTCAATTTTCATAATTTATCAACCTGTTGTGTGCGTCAGCTTGGGGTTTAATAGCGCTGCCGAAGATCGGCGCGCAGCAGGTGGTGCGGTACGTCCATCGCCCAACCTGCCGCTGCAAGAGCCAGCGCCTTTGTCAGGTTTACCGGCGGCTGTTTTAGCGGAATGGGGCTGCGTTGTTCGGCTTCGGCTCGATTGCCCATGAACTGAATATTCTCGCCTTGATAAACAACGGCCATGCCGCCGTTTTTCACGTGCTCCGCAACAATCGGGTTGTCGGCGCTGCTGCTGATCCAGATCACCTTACCGTCACACAGGTCCTTCAAAGGCAGCAGGCTGACTTCGTCTGCGTTGACAACAGCGTGGCCACTGCCCAGTACCAGGTCTACCACGGTGCGCATCACATTGAAGTGTTGTTCCTTGGTGAGAATGTCCCATTCTTCCAGCCCTTCCATGGCACCCAGACTGGTAATCACAGCCAGACTTGACCGGTCGTAGGGCAGGCCTTCAGACAGAATGGTGCTGGCCTTGACCTGCATTACCAAGGTGTCCAGATTCTTGTTGATCAGGCAGTTGCGGCCTGATTGCCAGTTTGCTGAGGGGGCTTTGTTGATGGTGCGGCCGTTCATCACCAAACCTTGGTCGCAGGCCAAGCCCACTTTGTGTCCCTGATCTTCAAGAATTTCAGTGAGTTCGGGGCCGAAGCCGTCAATTTCGGGGCCGCCTGAATAGGAAATGGTTGGAATTCGACCGTTGGCATCACCCGGGAAAAGTGATTCGACAATCGGTTTGCCCACATTGCGTGCCTGACCTTTCGCAGGTTTGATGTGCATGAGCAAGCCAGGACCTGCATTGACTTCGACCACCGCCAGTGATTGGCCCTTGGGGGACTGATCAATATGCTCGCAGACCAGGTCGATACCCGCCACATCCAGGCCTACAACGCGCGCTGCCATGCAGCACAGGCGTGCAATTTCGGGGTGAATCAAATCGGTGACATCTTCCGAGGCGTTGCTGTTGCGTTCGATCAGCACTTTTACGCCATTTGCAATCACTGAAGTGGCTGTGTATCCCTGGCGTTGTACTTCCAGGAATACGGCCGGATTTTTTTCAACGTTGACCGGGCGCAAGGGGAAAATTTCCGATTCACCACGACGAGGATCTGTATTGATTTGCTGATTGCAAAGTTCTTGCAAGGTTGACTTTCCGTCGCCCATCACATGAACCAATTCACCACGTGATACTGCCGCCACCTGGTAATTCACCACCAAAACCCGATGCTCAGTTCCGCGAATGAATTTTTCAACAATAACGCCGGTGTAGCTTTCCTTGTCTGCAAGTGGCCAGGCGTTTTTTACATCCTCTTCTTTGGTCAGCTCAAGCGATACACCGCGCCCCCAATTACCATCAACGGGTTTCACAACCACAGGCACGCCGATGTCCTGTGCAATTTCCCAGGCGTGTTCAGGGCTTTTGGCCATTTCACCTTCGGGAACGGGTACACCGCATTGCGCCAGTAGTTCCTTGCAAAGGTCTTTGTCGGCGGCAATGCCTTCTGCAATGGCTGAGGTTTTGGATGTTTCTGCAGTCCAGATGCGCTGTTGCTTGTTCCCATGGCCCAGCTGTACCAAATTGCCGTCGTTAAGGCGGACAATCGGAATTCGACGCTCGTAAGCCGCATCAAGAATATGTTGTGTGCTGGGGCCCAGGCCGTGCATGTCGCAGTGGTGCTTGATCACTTTCAGCTCGGCCTGCAAATCGTACTCTGTCCCCTCGATGGCTGCGTGCAACAAGCGCACACCTGCCTCCAGACAAGCCATACCCACTACCGGGTCTGGGGTGCGAAAAACCATTTTGTACACGCCTTCCTTGCTGGTCATTCGGGCTTTGCCAAATCCCACTTCAAGGCCTGCTTGCGTGTGCAGTTCAATCACAATGTGTTCAAGCATGTGCGCAGCGTAAGTGCCCTCGCGCACCCTCAGCAGGAAACCGCCCGGCTCGCCAATTCCACAGCGGTGGTCAACCAAACCGGGTAGCAAAGCCGTTAATCGCTCGTAAAATCCTGGCAACAGGTTGGAAGGGAATTGTTCCAGTTCTTGAATATCCACCAACGCTTCAATGCAACTTCGATAGGTCCAGATATTTGGGCCATCAAGCCACATGGTTCGGAGTATTACAAGGCGTTTTTGCGTCATAAGTTGGGTGTCGGCAGGTTTGTTTTCGAGGATTGGATTTTCGATCAATGTTAACTCCGTGTCGCTGGAAATAGTGGTGTAACATCAGCGAATTCGCGAACTGAGGGGGTAATCTCATTGAAAATCGTTGGATTTTCACCGTCTGAAAACGAAGTACAACGCCTTTCAGAGGTTTGGGCCGCCAATTCACCAACCCAAGCGGTGTTTGTGGCTGACATGAACACTCGGCGTGAGTTTTCTCGCAGCCTTGTAGCCTTTAACGCCCATGAATTAATTGTGGTAGACAAGGAATTGCAGGTGCCTGTTTTCAAGGCACATTTCTCAAGCATTGAGAAAATTTCCATGTCCGATCATTCTGGTCTTTCTACGGTTTTGATTCAGATTGATTCCGGGCAGGTATTTCGCTTCTATGCCAGCTTCAGTTTGCATCGCGCACTTGAAGAATTTGTGGAGTTGCTGGAGACAGCCGTGCGTGAGTTTGAGCAGGGCACATCTCACGCGGCTCAAATTCAGCACCCAGTGCCGCGCTTGCTGGCCGATGAAGAGCTGGATGATGCCGGGTTTGAAGAGCCTGTTTCTTCAAGGGCACTGTTGCGCTTGTGGCGCTTTGCACACCCGTATCGCTGGCGTTTGTTTGCCGGGCTGATTCTGACATTGCTGTCAACTGCTGCAACGCTGGTGGCGCCTTATCTTTCAATGCCACTTATGGACGAAGTACTGATTCCATTCCAGAACGGCCAACCCATGAACACCGAGTTGGCAACGTTTTATCTCAGTGGTCTCTTGATTTCAGCGGTGGTGGCTGCCGGTTTGAGTTGGGCAAGAACCTACTTGTTGGCCTTGGTCTCCGAGCGAATCGGCTCTGATTTGAGAACCACCACATTCAACCATTTGATGAGCTTGTCGCTGGACTATTTCAGCGCGAAACGCACCGGTGATTTGATCGCGCGTGTCAGCGCTGAAACCGATCGAATCAATTTGTTTCTCTCGCTGCATGCGCTCGACTTCATTACCGATGTGATCATGATCGTGATGACGGCGATCATTTTGATGAACATTGACTTTGAGCTGGCTTTGCTGACGTTGCTGCCGTTGCCCGTCATTGCCTGGATGATTCACCTGGTCCGCGAAAAGCTGCGCACGGGTTTTGAGAAGGTCGACCGTGTGTGGGGGGAAGTTACCAATATTCTTACGGACACCATTCCGGGCATTCGTGTTGTGAAAGCCTTTGCACAAGAGCGTAGAGAGTCTGACCGCTTTTTGAAGGCCAACACCCGCAACCTCGAAGTGAACGACCGAATCAACAAAACTTGGTCGCTGTTCGCACCCACGGTCAGTCTGCTGACTGAACTGGGTATTTTGGTGATTTGGGCTTCCGGCATCTGGATGATCATGAACAATGACATCACGGTGGGTGTACTCACCGCCTTTTTGGCTTACATCGGCCGTTTTTACACCCGGCTTGATTCGATGAGCCGGATCGTGTCTGTCACCCAAAAAGCAGCCGCTGGTTCCAAGCGTATTTTCGATATTCTGGATTACAAGTCTTCGGTACCCGAAGCTGAAAACCCGGTAAAAATTGATCAGTTGAAGGGCGAGCTTGAATTGCGGAATGTGTCATTCCGCTATGGAAGCCGGCAGGTGCTCGATGGTGTGAACCTGAAAGTGAAGCAGGGCGAAATGGTTGGGTTGGTGGGCCACAGTGGTTCCGGCAAGTCAACTTTGGTGAATCTGCTGTGCCGTTTTTACGATGTGAGTGATGGTGAAGTGCTGGCCGACGGAATTGATATTCGTCATATTGAAATGGCCAGCTACCGCAGAAATATTGGCCTGGTGTTGCAAGAACCTTATTTGTTTTTTGGCACCATCGCCGAGAATATTGCCTATGGGCGTCCCGACGCTACCCGTGAAGAAATTATTTCTGCAGCGCGGCTTGCACATGCGCATGAATTCATTCTGCGCTTGCAGCACGGTTACGATTCACTGGTGGGTGAGCGTGGTCAAAGTTTGTCGGGTGGCGAGCGCCAGCGTATTTCGATTGCGCGTGCCTTGTTGATCGATCCTAAAATTCTCATTCTTGACGAGGCCACCAGCTCGGTCGATTCGCAAACCGAGAAGGAAATTCAAAAGGCCTTGGACAACTTGGTGCAGGGAAGAACCACCATTGCGATTGCACACCGGCTCTCTACCTTGCGCAAGGCCGATCGCATTGTGGTGATGGACCGCGGCAGGGTGGTTGAAGAAGGGCCTCACGACGAATTGCTGGCGGCGAAATCGCACTTCTGGCATTTGCACCAGGCCCAGGAAAAACTGAAGCAGGAGCAAGCCCAATATGACTGACTGGCGATTGCGTGAATCAACACAGGGCAAGCTGGCCTTGTACAAAGGCAGTGAATTGGTGGCCGACCGGGTGATGCCAGTGTTGGCGTTTCCTTTTTCAGCCCCAGATGAAAGCATTTCAATTGTGGATGAATACAGCAAAGAATTGGCTTGGCTGGATCGCCTCGATCAATTGGACGCAGGCTCACAGGCTGTGGTGAAAGATTACCTGGCTGTTCGCGAATTCAGGCCCACTGTGCTTCGAATTACTTCGGTGTCCACGTACTCCACACCAAGCATTTGGACCCTGGAAACGGACAAAGGGTCTTGCAAGTTCGAGTTGCCCACGGATGAAAGCATTCGGCGTCTGGGGGGTAGCCGTTTGGTGTTGACCCATGCCAATGGCATGCAGTTCATCATCGAAGACCTGCTTGCGCTGGACGCCCGAAGCCGCCAAATTCTTGCCCGCTTCATGGCTTAAAAAAAACACCTGTGAGCAATCGCTGACAGGTGTTTGAAGTGTCCTTGTACTACGGACAGGGGAGAGAGACAAAAAACAAGCTACTGCTTGGTACAACGGCACTACAATTCAATTCTTTAAGCGGTTTCCAGCATGCTTTCTTCATTGAAGAAGCGGGTTGCTGCGTCCTGCTTGGTTTTCCCGGCGCGGGAGGGCATATTGCACAAGCCGCATTCATAGTCATTCACCAGGTCGTAGGTGTGCACCACAAAGTTGCCATGGCAAGTTTTGCAGGCTGTGGTGGTCAACATTCCGGCGTCAAAAAATTTCACCAAGCGCCATGCGCGGGTCAGTGACAACACTTCAGGCAGGCCCAAGACGTTGATTTGTTCGCGATACAGTTTGTAGGCCTTGACCAGGCATTCGCCGTCTTCAAGGTCGGTGTGCTTGATGCAAGTGGAGTAAAAGTTCATGAACAGCGAGCAATGAATATTGGGCTGCCAAGTCATAAACCAATCGGTGGAGAAGGGCAACATGCCCTTGGGTGGCGATTTCTGCTTGATTTCCTTGTACAGGCGAATCAGGCGCTCACGTGACAATTGGGTTTCGCTCTCCAGTACTTGCAGTCGAGCGTCTAGCTTGATCAAGTCAGAAGCAAGTTTGATTTGAACGGCCTCGGCCATCAAGGATTTAATCTTGGACATGTTTGCTCTCCAGCGCACCCGCAGGTGCATGAACCACGGTTATTTTTAAGTGCGCTTAAGCTGAAATTTGGGCGCTGCGGCCGGCCATCAAGATGGCGGCGTGCATGCCTGAAATGGCGCGCTCTTTTCCGTGGTCACAAAGGAGTTTCCACACGGCAGGGTCTTCGAATCGAATGCTGCACATTGGCACATCGTTTGCTGCAATGCGCAAAACCTGTGCGGTGGTCAGTTGATCCAGCAGGTCTGCTGTGTTTTCATCAATACCCAGGCGAATGATGGCCTCGGCTTTGTCTTCATTGATGAGTTGTTTGGCCAGAAGCAGGTAAGATAAATTGGCTTCGCGAATTTGTTCCAGTAGTTCATTTGCTTTCATTTTGAACATCCTCCTATTCAAATCAAGCAATCTTTTTCAGAAGGTTTCGACGCTTCCCACAGACATCGATCCCAGTGAATGTATTGTTGATGAACCGCGAAAAAAACTAAGCCATCCAATTGCTGTAAGCGAGATCAGCGAGCAGCCATTGTGTATGTAAGAAGAAACCAGACAACGAGACAGGTGAAACAACAATGAGCAACGCGTTTATGAACTGGCTGTGCCGCAAACTGATCGATTCCAAATGCAAACAAATGGGTCTGATCAAAAGCAGCGTCAACACCGTAGACGGGCGCACCGTGTATTTCAAAGGTGGGCAAGGGCCCGACATGGTTTTGATACACGGCTTTGGTGCCAACAAGGAGAATTGGCTGGCACTGGCCCCGCGCCTGATGCGCCATTACACCGTATGGATTCCCGACCTGATCGGTTTTGGTGAATCAGACCGACCCAGCAATGCCCGTTTTAATATTGCGGAGCAGGCCGATCGGGTTGTGCGTTGGCTGGATGCTGTGGGTGTCAAGAATTTCCACGCGATGGGTAACTCCATGGGAGGCTATTTGGCAGGTGCCTTGGCCGCGAATTTTGAGAACCGGGTTCTTAGCGCTTGTTTGCTAAATCCCGCGGGAGTGAAAGGCTCCGAGCACACCACCGTTGGGCGCGCCTTTGCCGATGAAGGAAAAATCATCCTTGCCCCCACCAATTTCGAAGAATATGAAAGGGTGGTTAATCTTTGTTTCAACGGCAAAGCGCCGCCTATGCCTGGTTTCATGCGCAAATATTTCGGCCGCATGTCGATCAAGAACAAGGCTTTGCTGGATCGGGTTTTCATGGAATTCGTGAACCCGGATGCCAATGTCAGTTTGAATGAAATGGTGGAAAAAACCTCAGTGCCTTTGATGGTGGTGTGGGGTGATTTAGACCAGTTGGTGCACCCCAGCGGGCTGGCCGTGCTGAAACAGGCCAAACCCGCGATTGTCGATTTAATGCTTGAAAACACAGGCCACTGCCCCATGGTGGACAGGGCTTCACTGGTTTACAAGGCGCATCTGGAATTCATGCCCGCATCTTGAAAGGTTGAGCTTGTTCAATTTCCAGGGCAAGCTCGATCAGCCTGAATTCATGTCCCATGGCTGCGGCAAAGTGAACCCCCACTGGAATACCTTCAGCGGTGTGGTGCATGGGCAGGCTGATGGCTGGTGCGCCCGCCACGTTTTGAGCGGCGGTGAATGATGCAAAGTTAACCAGTCTTTCCCGCGCCTGCTCAAAAGGCAGGTCGAGTGCCAGGTAACCCAAAGGCGGCGCTGGCTGCCCCAGGGTGGGGCTAAGCAGCACATCCAGGTCCGCAAAGGCTGTAGCATATTGCGCTTCAAACTGGTGAAGCCTGCGCAAAGCGAATGGAAACTTCAACAGATTGCGGGTGAAGTGTTTGGCCAAACCGAGGGTAAGTGGCTCGAGTTTTCCTGTATCCATGTGCCGGTCAACGGCCAGCTTGCCCAAGTGTGAAATGGAGGCGGCCAGCATGCCCCAGTACAGCAAAAAATCATCCGCAAACTGGGCGCTGATCGGAACTTGTATTTCCTGCACTTCATGGCCCAGCTCTTCGCACAAGGCGGCGGCCTTGTGCACAGCCTCCACGCAGGCGGAGTCTGTTTCATGACCAGAAATTTTCTGCGTGAACATGCCGATTTTCAGGCGTTTGCGCCCTGGGGCTGTAATGTGGCCCAGTGGTGGCAATGTCGGGTTCTTGTAATGCTCTTCAGCCAAAGCGAAAAACGCTGCAGTGTCCCGTACGCTACGCGACACAATCCCGTCGCTCACAATATTGATAGGCAAACTTTTTGCCATTTCATTCATGGCCAGCCGGCCTCGGCTTGGTTTTAATCCCACCAGCCCACAGCAGGCGGCTGGAATACGAATGGAGCCGCCACCGTCGTTTGCATGGGCAATTGGAACCACACCCGCGGCCACCAGGGCCGCGGAACCGCCCGATGAACCACCCGTGCTGTGTCCAGTGTTCCAGGGGTTGTGGGCTGCTTCTGACTTGCTGTATTCCGTGGTGGCAGTCAGCCCGAATTCGGGCAGTTTGGTCTTGCCCAGCAACACCACACCGGTGTCAATAATTTGTTGTGCCACGGCGCTTGTATGCTTTTTGGGGGTATCGGGCATGGCAGCAGAGCCGTGCCGAGTGGGCAAACCCTGCAAATCCAGGTTGTCTTTCAAAAATCCCGGTATACCCTGAAACGCCCTGAAATTGCCCAATTCGTCGTAATAACGGGCTTGAGCCAATGCGGTTTCTTCTTGCAGGCACACCGTGGCGTGTAGCGCAGGGTTCACCAATTCAAGCCTTTGGTAGGCTGCTTGTACCAGCGCGCTGGCACTGGTTTCTCCGCGTTGAAGTTGCCCCGCCAGGGCCACTGCGTCGTGATGACCCAAGGCATCGGCACGGTTAAACGCGTGCACTTTTGTAGGCTTAATTGTCATGGTTGCTGGTCATTGTTGTGGGTATAAGGTTGGCTGTCTCTGGCTTCAGTCTAAAATGAAAAATCTGCTGAATTCATCGCTTTTACCTTACATGGTCCAAAAAAATAAATCACAGCCTTGTCCTTGTGGCAAAGGCGATTATCAAGTCTGCTGCCAACCGTTTCATTTTCATCCTGAGTCGGTACCCACAGCCGAGGCGCTCATGCGTTCTCGCTACAGTGCTTACGCCCTGGGTTTAAGTGATTACGTGTTGTTGACCTGGCATGCCAGCACACGGCCCAAGCAGCTGGATTTAAGCGATGAGCTTGCACAAGGCAAATGGTTGGGTTTGAGTGTGAAAGGGCACTTGCCACAGGGTGACAAGGCTGAAGTGGAGTTTGTGGCGCGTTACAAGCCCAGCAATGGGCCTGCCAGTCGTCTTCATGAACGCAGCCGTTTTGTACAGGAAAACGGGCAGTGGTTCTATGTGGATGGCGATTTGTTTTCGACCTGAAAAAATTTTAATGAAAACGCTTGAAATTTTCCGGGCGGCTCATAAATCAGACTTGTGGGAAATGTCTCCAAGAGAGTTTCCGCACATTTTGAACAACTGATTTTTTGCTTCTCAGGAGAATGAATCATGGCAACAATCGACCTTACCCCTTTGTACCGCAGCACCATTGGATTTGACCGCATGGCCAGTATTCTGGATGCAGCAATGCGTGCGGACACCTCAACCGGTTATCCCCCCTACAACATTGAGGCACTTGAAGAAAACCGTTACCAAATCAGCTTAGCAGTGGCGGGTTTTGATGAAAAAGAGCTCGAGTTGGAAGTAGAGCGTGGTGTGCTCACCGTGCGTGGCCGCAAAACCGACGAAGAGGGTAAACAGTACCTGCACAAAGGCATTGCATTTCGCAGTTTCGAGCGCAAATTCAACCTTGCAGACTATGTGCAAGTGGAAGGAGCCAACCTGAAAAATGGTTTGTTGGTGGTTGAGTTGCGCAAGGTCATTCCCGAGCAAATGAAAGCACGCCGAATTCCGATTGGTGAGGCGGGTCTTCGAACCATTGAGGCAAGCGATGCAAACCAGACCAACCTGGCCAACCAGGACAAGCAAGCCGCAGCGTGAATCATCTAAGCTAATTCGCGTATTGCAAAAAAAGCAGCCGCTGGCTGCTTTTTTTGTGTTTAAACTCAAAGTCTGTTGTTCCAACTTTTGGTGCTTCCATGCCCAAGGCTTACCTTCTTTCCGATCGCGCTATCCAGATAGACTGGGCCGCCAGTGTTTACCCAACCGAGCTGGCGCTGTTTCGCGAGGAATTGATCCAGTCTTTTGAAACCCAGGACTGGCCTGTCTGTCAGTGTGTTCAGACGGATCAGTCAATTACTGTTTTGTTTGAAAATTCAATAGTTGTAACAGGGCGGTGCGAGGCCTTGCTTGATCAACTTGACCGCACACTGACCAAACTCGGGAAGGTTAGGATGGATGCCAACAAACCGGGCTGCCATCATCACATTGTTGTGCATTACGGTGGCGTGGCCGGGCAAGATCTCGACTGGTTGGCCGGGCAAACTGGGCTAAGCCCGACTGAAGTAATTGACTTGCACAGCAGCATTATTTATACCGTTCAGTTTTTGGGCTTTTTACCCGGCTTCGCCTACCTTACAGGTTTACCCAAACAGCTTCAGTTCCCGCGCCGGGAAACGCCGCGCCCGCGTGTACCAGCTGGTACATTGGCGATTGCCGCTCATTACTGCGCGGTGTACCCCTGGGAAAGTCCCGGTGGATGGCATTTGATGGGGCACGTCGAGCAGGTCCTTTTTGATCCTGAACGTACAGATCAGGAAGGGCATTCACTGTTCAAGGCTGGTGACACAGTTCAATTCATTCGGGCTGATCATGCTTAAAGTAGTCAGAGCTCAAGGGCAGGGTATTGTCAGCGACCTCGGGCGTTGGGGATACCAGCATGAGGGTGTGCCCATCGGTGGAGTGCTGGATCCCTTCTCGTTCGGTTTGGGTAACCTGGCTTTGGGTAACGCTGTCAATTCAGCGTGTCTTGAGCTTATGGGCCAATTCGATTTTGTATGCGCCAAGCCATGCCAGGTATTGTTTGCAAACCGCGGCGCCCAGGCTTTATTGAACAACAAATCGGTGTTGTGCGGTCAAGTTTTAACATTGCAGGAGGGTGATGTACTGCGCACCAAACCACCTCATTTGGGCTTCTGGAATATGTTGTGCGTGCAAGGTGGTGTGGATCTGCCTGAAATTATGGATTCCCGCAGCACTTGTCTTGCCGCCGGCTTCGGCGGTTTGCAAGGCAGGGCCTTGCAAGTCGGGGATGAACTTCATTTTACCCAGCAGTTTGCTCCCAGCATACGAACTGGTGTTCGTTTGGCCATGCCGCTTGCTCGCTCCGGGCATTTTGTTCCCCTGGTGCTTCATTTTTTGCCTGGTCCGGAATTTTTTGAACTCAGCGAGAATTCGCAACACCTGTTTACACGCCAACATTTTAGCCTGGGTACTCAAAGCAGCAGAATGGGCTATCGGCTTGAGGCTTCAGAGTCACCTTTATCGCTGAAACAAGCGTTGTCCTTGCGCTCTCATGCCGTTCACCCGGGGCTGGTGCAGCTGCCCCCCAGTGGGCAACTGGTGGTGCTGCTGTGCGAGGCTCAGGTCACCGGCGGCTACCCCCGTCTGGGCAGTGTGTTGTCTTGCGACCTCTGGAAATTGTCGCAACTTGGTGCCGGGGAAAGCGTAAGCTGGGTACTGGTGGATCAACAGCAGGCAAGGCGCTTGCACGCAAAGCATGAACATGAATACAAACGCTACCAACACGCCATTGAATGCAACAAGGCAAGCGGTGATGTGGATTAATGCTGATTTGGGCGAAGGTTGTGCCCACGACGAAGCCTTGTTCAAGATTATCGACTGGGCCAATATTGCCTGTGGCGGGCATGCTGGTGATGAACACAGTATTCGCCTGGCCTGCAAGTTGGCGCTCGACCACGGCGTACAGGTGGGCGCCCATCCCAGTTACCCGGACCGGGCAGGGTTCGGGCGTCGAAAGCCCGAGGGTTCAGCTACGCAGTTGCTGAGTGAATTGAAACAGCAAATGGAGTTCTTTGAAAACATCGCCGCGAAACTGGGGTGTACCTCTGGGCATTTCAAACCCCATGGGCAGTTGTACAACGATGCTGCTTTCCAGACCGCTGAAGCTGAGCTTCTAATCGATTTGGCCCAGGCTTTTCCACACCTCAAGCTACTGGCTTTGGCTGGAAGTCCGTTGGTGGCGTGGGCTCGCTCAGCTGGCATCGAGGTGGTTGAGGAAGCTTTCCCGGATCGAGTTTACCTAAGCACAGGCGCTTTGGCACCACGAAGCCAGCCCGGTGCTGTACTTCACGACCCAATTCAGGTCAAGACACAGGCTGAATTGATTGTTCGAGGCGGGCCGTTGCAGTGCCTGGATGGTTCAAGCCTCGTGATTATTGCTCAAACACTGTGTGTGCACGGCGACAATGCTCAGGCTTTGGACAATGCAAAAGCCGTTCGTGCGGCTCTCAATGAACATGATCAAGACACATTCAGCGGTGCAAGTTGATTAACTGCCAGTGTTGATCTCAGGGGTGGGCAGGGTGATGTGATCCGGCACACCGGCGACGGGCACAAAACGCACATTCAATGGAGCAAGGCCGTGTTTGGCGCGCGCCTGGTTACAACGCGGGTTTAATTCGCCTTTGGCATCAAATACATCGTATTCGCGGCATGGTGAGGGCCGGTTCTCGTAAATGGTACAGCTGACCGACTCACCAATATTGCCTGCCAGCGCAATGCAACGGGGTTTGCTTTGTGAGCTGCCTTTCATGCAGCTTCGGTACAGATTCATCTGCTCGGTCAATTCAACCGGCACCACGCCGCCTTCGGCTGCGGTGGTTTCCCCCCAATAAAAACTGATCCTGAACGTGGAGCAGCACACGCCGCAGCTTTGGCAAAGCGCTTCAACGCCGGCGCCATCAACAATGATTGTGGTGGGATTTGACTGCAATTTAACCTCGGGAAAAAACAGCCATGGGGAGAGTTGCGCGAATATATTCCTGCCCCAGGCGCAAAGCAAGCACTATTTTCAAGTGACGTGGCTTGGAAGAAACAAGCTTTTTGTAAGGTGCTGAGGCTACAATAGGGAAAACCATTATAAAAACCATTTAGCCCAGCAAATGGAGAGACTGTGAATCGACCGAATGCCGCTTCTGTGGCCGATTCGGGGGCTGCTGCCCCTGATTCAGCCCAAACCAGTACCAGCCCCAGCGGGCAAATGCTGGACTACATCAAACAAAGGCTGGTCAAGCACGCACCGTTCAGTGAAATTCCCCTTCGCGATCTGGACTGTCTGCTTGAGGGCTGCGCTGAAACCTACTTTGCACCCAACGAAGTGATTGTGCGGCCCGAGGACGGCCCGCCCCAGTTTCTTTACTATGTCGAGAAAGGCTCTACTGTGGGTCGCAAGGGTTTGGCGGATTTGTCCTCCACAGGGTTTCAATACGAGGCTGGTGAAATGTTCCCGGTCAATGCTTTTCTGGCCAAAAGGGCAGTGACCGCGACGTACAGCGCCCGCGAAGACACCTTCTGTTTGATGTTTACTTTTGACGGTGTGCAAGCCCTGGCGCGTAAAAGCCCGGTGTTCTCCGATTATTTAACCCGGCGCACCATGCAGTTTCTCGACCTGTCCCGAAAGGCGATTCAGGTGGCTTACTCCTCGCAAACACTGGCTGAGCAAACGCTGGAAAAGCCTTTGCGCGATGTGTGCCGTCACGAGCCTTTTTCCTGTGCCCCCAGCACCCCCTTGAAACAGGTATTGGAGGTGATGCACGAGCACCGGATTGGCTCCATGATTGTGGTGAATGAGGCCATGGTTGTTGAAGGCATTTTGACCCGCCAGGATGTGCTGTCCCGCGTGGCCATGGCCCAAAAACCGCTGACCTCACAAATTGCTGAGGTGATGAACACACCCGTTCATACGCTGGACGAAAGTTGTACCGCCCAAGATGCTGCCCTGTTGATGTCCAGGTTTGGCATTCGCCATGTGCCCGTGACGCGCAACGGCAAACTGAGCGGAATAGTGTCTGAGCGGGATATTTTTGCCATGCAGCGTTTGTCGTTGAAACAAATCAGCAGCAACATTCGTTCAGCGCAAGATGCAGATATGTTGCGTGCCTGCGCCAACGACATTCGCAGTTTTGCCAAGAACCTGTTGGGTCAGGGCATTGCAGCCAAGCAGCTCACTGAATTGATCAGCCATCTGAACGACGTGCTCACCGAGCGTATTCTGGAAGTGGTGGGCAACCGGATGGGCATTGATGCCAACAGCTACTGCTGGCTTAGTTTCGGCTCGGAAGGTCGTTCTGAACAAACCATTGCCACCGATCAGGATAACGGCCTGTTGTTCATCAGCGATCAGCCAGAAGTGGACAGACCTCGCTGGCTGGCCTTCGGCAAAGAAGTGAATCAAACCCTGGATCAGTGCGGCTACCCCTTGTGCAAAGGCAATATCATGGCCAGTAACCCTGAGTGCTGCATGACAGCGGGTGAATGGTTGAACAAGTTTGCGCGATGGATCGATGTGGCCACGCCTGAAAACCTGCTGCGTGTGAACATATTTTTTGATCTCCGTGCCTTGGCGGGCAACAAGGAGCTGGCGCAGCCGCTTCGGGATTACATTGTGACCCGTGCCAAAGAGTCCACCATATTCCTGCGCCTTCTGGCTGAAAACATCATGCGGTTTCGCCCACCCCTAAATTGGCACGGCAGCATAGACACCACTGAGATCGATGACATTCGCACTCTGGATTTGAAAAAGCAGGGTACCGCCGTATTTGTCGATGCGGCACGTTTTTTCTCACTGGTATTTGGGATTGATGAAGTGAATACTCGTCGTCGCTTCGAGGCCGTGGCTAAGCGGCTGAGTGTCGAAGAGCAACGCCGCGATGCTTGGGTGAGCGCCTTTGAGTTTTTGCAAATGATGCGCTTGCGCATTCAACTGGACGAAGGCGTGGCTGTGCCCGATCTTCCCGACCAGCCCAATGTGGTGAACTACGATGTACTCGACAACATTGATCGCCGCATTCTGAAAGAATGTTTCCGGGTAGGGCGCCGCTTGCAGCAGCGGATCGAAATGGAGCACATGCGTTGAGCACCACTTTGCAGGGTCAGCTGCTGCCTACTCAAGGCTGGGCTAGTTATATCAAGAATCGCTTGGTTAAAACGCTCGATTTTTCAAGCCCAAACCCTGACCGCTGGGTGGTGCTTGATGTGGAGTCATCGGGTCTTAATCCGAAGAAAGACCGGCTTATTTCAATTGCTGCCACCGCGATTGTATTTGATGCACAACGGCGTCCACGAATTTCGCTCACTGATACGTTTGAAGTCGTCATCAAACAACCCCCCGAAATTGTCGACATGATCGAGTTTGAGGCCATCGACAAGAACAATATTTTGATTCACGGGATTGGTATCGGTGCACAGCAAAAAGGAGTCAAAGCCGAAGTGGCTTTGTCTGAATTCCTGCGCTATGTGGGCCATTCCCCCTTGATTGCCTTTCACAGCTGGTTTGATGAAATCCTGATCAACAAAGCACTGCGCAAGGTGCTTGGCCGCACAACCCACAGGCATTGGCTGGATTTGGAACATTTGGCGGCTGTACTGCACAAGGAAAACCACCAGCTTCCGCTGGATGTGTGGATGCAGCGTTATGGCATTGAATGTGAACAACGCCACCAGGCCGCAGCTGATGTGTTGGCCACTGCGCAATTGCTGATGAAGTTGTGGCCCATGTTACAAAAACGAAAAGCCGCCGACTGGAAAGGCGTTAAAACAATTGCGGGCGGCTTAAAAACCCTGCCAGGTCGGAATTTGCCAACCTAGTTGTAAAACCGAGGCCCTGTTTTGCGTTATTCTGCCGGGCTGAACCTTCGTTTTGACTTCGGCTTTTTCCATGCATGATTTTTCCGCTTACAACCTGATTATTGACGCACGCTCGCCCCGCGAGTACGGGGAGGACCACATTCCCGGTGCCGTCAATATGCCGGTGGTCAACAACGATGAATATGCAGAGGTGGGCACACTTCACCGAACCGACAAAATGGGTGCGTACAGCATCGGTGTGCGCTACTCGCTGGCCAACATTGCGCGTCACCTTCGCGAAGATTTACCCAAATATCCCAAAAACGCCAAGGTGCTGGTGTACTGCTTCCGGGGTGGCAAGCGCAGCAAGTTGTGGGTTGATGCGCTTGAAACCATTGGTTACGACGTCCAGAAATTGCCGGGAGGCTGGAAAGCCTACCGCCGCTGGGTGAATGACCAGCTTGAAGTAGCGCCCACGAAATTCAATTACCACGTGCTTAGCGGCCCCACAGGTTGCGGCAAAACCCGCCTGCTGTATGCCCTGCGTGAGGCGGGTTGCCAGGTGGTTGATCTTGAAGCAATTGCCCGCCACAGGGGTTCAATCATTGGTGCGCTGCCGGGTACCCCACAGCCGTCCCAGAAGTATTTTGACACCTTGTTGCTGCAGGAACTCGCGCAATGCGATCCAGCTCGACCCCTGTTTGTAGAAGCGGAAAGCAAGAAAATCGGCAATGTTCAGCTACCCACGTCCATGCTCGATTCCATGCGCAAAAGCAAAACCATTCGCGTGCACGCCGACATGCAGCAGCGGGTTGAGTTGTGGCGGCAGGATTACAAACACTTTGAAGAAGATCCGGAAGGCATGCTCGAACGACTGCGTTTTATTCGCAGCCTTGTCGGTGGCGCTGAATTTGAAGTATGGGAACAGTTGGCTGCAGCCCGCCGAATGCCCGAGCTGTTTGAACGTTTGATGACCCACCATTACGACCCGGCTTACCGACGCTCCATTTTGCGCGAGTACCCGAATATTGATGAATCACCTTTGATTGAACTGAATGATTTATCTCCGGCAGGCTTACTGCAAGTGGCGAAAAAAATTCGGGAACAATACGAACCCTGATTAAACCACCAGCAAGGTCAGCTTGCTTCGAATGCCTTCGGGTATCGGTGTGGGGGTGTTGCTGGCCTTGTTCACAAACACATGAATGAAATAGCCTTCTGCACACAATTCGCCCGCAGCATTGAACAAGCCCAGTTCATATCGCACTGAACTATTGCCCAGTTTGCCCACGCGCAGGCCCGCGGTAACCGGTTCCGGGTAGGCCAGTGGTTTCAGGTACTTGCACTGGCTTTCCACCACAAAACCCACCACCTCGCCGTTGTGAATATCGAGTCCGCCTTCTTCGATCAGGTAGCGGTTCACCACGCTGTCGAAGTAACTGTAATACACCACATTGTTCACATGACCGTAAATGTCGTTGTCGTGCCAACGGGTTTGAACGGTTTGATGCAGGGGGTAGTTGGCCAGTGTAGTCATGATTTGAAATGGATTGTTTTAGTACGCTGCTTGGTAAATCGCCAATGCTTCAGCTTCGCTCACATCGCGTGGGTTGTTGCTCAGCAGGCGGGTTTGAAGCATGGCAGCGCTGGCCATCAAGGGCAAATCTTTCTCGCCAATACCCACTTCACGCAAGCCAACCGGCAAACCGGTAGAAGGCGACAAAGTGGCAGTGTAATCAATGAAGGCCTGTGCCAATTGAGACGCATTGTCACCGTGGTGGCCCAGCTTCAATACCTGGGCCAGTTCTGCATATTGCTGTTCTGCTGCAGGCAGGTTAAACCGCAATACATGGGGCAACACCAGTGAATTGCTCAAACCATGCGGCACGTGAAAAATGCCACCTATTGGATAGGCCAGGGCATGCACAGCACCCACTGGTGCGTTGGCAAAAGCCTGGCCAGCCATGCAAGAGCCCAACATCATCGCCTGGCGCGCTTCGCGGTTTGCCGGTTCTTTGCACACGGTGTGCAAGTTGGCGGCCAGTAGCCTTAGTGCTTCGCAGGCCAAAAAATCCGCATACGCATTTTTCAGCCGTTTGCTGGTGTAGGCCTCTATGGCGTGCACCATGGCATCAATACCAGTGGCTGCTGTTACATGCTGGGGCAGGCTGAGTGTCCAGTCGGCATCCAGAATGGCCAGGTCGCCATACAACACTGGCGACACCACACCCATTTTTGTGTCCACACCGGTGGTCACAATGGAAATGGGGGTTACTTCACTGCCTGTGCCCGCGGTGGTGGGAACCAGCACCAATGGCAGCCTGTCGCTGCTCACATTGCCCACGCCGTACATGGTTTTCAGTTCTTGTTTACCGCGTGCCAACACGGCAATCAGTTTGGCCACATCGAGTGTTGAGCCGCCACCGATGGCCACTACCACATCGGCTTTGAAATCCACGGCCAGTGCGGTTACCCGGTGCACCAAGGCCTCGGGCGGGTCTGGTTCTACATCGTTGCAAATGTGCACGGCATGGCCAGCCGAAGTCAGGTTTTCACAAATGGTTTTGAAGGTTTGAGTGCCCGCAATAAAGGGGTCAACCAGCATGAACACTCTTGCCGTTTGCAGCCCGTGTTGGGTCAGCAAAGGGACCAACATGTCAGCCATTCGAAGCGAACTGCCCGATTCGCAAACTATCCGGTTCACTGTTCTGAATTCAAATGGCGCCATGTGCTTGTCTCCCTGCTGTTTTTCTCTAGTTTAGCCTTTGCGCTTTGGGGTCCAGGCCCAAATGGCGCGAACAAAGATAGGTTCTTTGCTTTCGCCGTCAGTAATGGTCACAGCAACATCCACTTCACCCCGTTCTTCGGTTTGCATCATGGTGATTTGTTCTTGTGTCAGCATGGCTTCGGCTTTCATGTCGCCAGCTGCGCGTTTGCGGTAATCCACTTCCATGCGCTTGATCACCGGTATGGCGTTGGCGGGTACATTCAAACCCACCAATGCGCCAGTGGCTGATTCAGCAATCATGATCATGGCCACAGCATGCACGGTGCCAATGTGGTTTTGCACAGTGGGCCGGTTTTTGATCACCACAATTGAATGATTGGGCTCAATCCACTCGAATTTCAAACCACTGGTTTTGAAGTATTTCACCGCACGGCCAAACAGCAGGGTAAAGGCACGGGTTTTCAAAGGTGTGGGCAGTTTGTCTACTTGCGCGTACACCTTTTGCAGCATCGATTTTTCGGTCATTTTTTGTTCTGCCTTTACAGGGTTACAGCCAGGCGAGTGGCTTGGTTAATTGCGCGTTTGGCGTCCAGTTCCGCAGCCACGGATGAACCACCCACCAAATGCACGGGCACGCCCAGTGCTTCAATCGGTTCAACCAGTTCACGCAAGGGATCTTGGCCAGCGCACACAATAATGTTGTCCACTTCCAGAATTTGCGGGCCGTGCGCGCTCATCACATGCAAACCACGGTCATCAATCTTCAAATATTCAACGCCTTGCATGAAGTGAACACGGCGGCTTTTCAAACTGGCCTTGTGCACCCAGCCTGATGTTTTACCCAAGCGCTTGCCCAAGGGTTCGTCTTTGCGCTGGCACAACCACACCTCACGCGCAGGCTTGGGTGGCTCGGCTTGTACGCCATCAATGCCGCCTGCATTGTTCGGGTCAAAAGTAATGCCCCATTCTTTTTTCCAGCTCTCCAGGTCGAGCGTGGGGGAAGGGTGGGCAAAGTCATGTGTCAAATATTCCGACACATCAAAACCAATACCGCCAGCGCCAATCACAGCCACTTTTCGCCCCACTTCTTTCTTGTGCAGCAGTACATCGATATAGCTCATCACCTTGGGGTGATCAATGCCTTCGATACCAGGCGTACGTGGTTTGATGCCTGTGGCGAGAATTACTTCTTCAAATTTTTCTTTGGACACCAGCGCGGCATCCACCACGGTGTTCAGGCGCACATCCACTTTCTTCAATTCCAGTTGGCGTTTGAAGTAGCTGATGGTTTCATGAAACTCTTCCTTGCCCGGAATCTGTTTGGCCATATTGAACTGGCCGCCAATTTCACTGGCCTTGTCGAACAGCGTTACATGGTGACCACGGCGTGCCAGTTCAGTGGCGGCTGCCAGGCCTGCGGGGCCTGCGCCCACCACTGCAATTTTCTTTTTGCGCTCCAGGGGTTTGTCCACAATTTCAAGTTCATGGCAGGCGCGCGGGTTCACCAGGCAAGAAGCACGCTTCAAGCTGAACGTGTGGTCCAGGCAAGCCTGGTTACAGGCAATGCACACATTGATTTCATCAGCGCGGCCTTCTTTGGCCTTGATTGCAAATTCCGGATCTGCCAACAAGGGGCGAGCCATCGACACCATGTCGCAAGCACCATCGGCCAGCAATTGCTCGGCCACATCGGGTTTGTTGATCCGGTTCGATGCAATCACAGGAATCTTGATTTCCTTGCGCAAGCGGGCAGTCAGTTCAGCAAAGGCTGCACGGGGCACGGAGGTCACAATGGTAGGTACACGCGCTTCATGCCAACCAATGCCGGTGTTGATCATTGTGGCGCCAGCTTTCTCGATCTCTTTGGCGATGTAGCTGACTTCATCCCAGGTGTTGCCACCCTCGACCAAATCCAGCAGGGAATGGCGGTAAATGATGATGAACTTTTCACCCACGGTCTCGCGGATTCGGCGAACAATTTCAACCGACAAACGCGCACGGTTTTCAACTGAACCACCCCAGCGATCCGTGCGATGGTTGGTGCGTTTGCAAATGAACTGGTTCAGGAAGTAGCCTTCCGAGCCCATCACTTCAACACCGTCGTAACCGGCTTCCTGAGCAATTTTTGCGGATCGGGCAAATGCCGCAATAGTGCGGCGAATGCCGAAATCACCAATTTCCCGAGGCTTGAACGGGTTGATCGATGATTTCACGTTTGATGCGGACACGCTGAGCGGATGGTAGGCATAGCGGCCTGCGTGCAACAACTGCATCACGATTTTGCCGTCGTGTTTGTGCACGGCTTCGGTTACTTTCTTGTGGTGTCTGATGGCACCACTGCTGCTCAACTTGGATGCAAACGGGTATAGCCAGCCTTCCAGGTTGGGTGAAAAGCCACCCGTCACAATCAGGGCTGTGCCACCTTTTGCACGCGCCTCAAAATAGGCGGCGAATTTGTCAAATTCCTTGTACTTGTCCTCAAGGCCGGTGTGCATCGAACCCATCATGATGCGGTTGCGCAGGGTAGTGAAGCCGAGATCAAGCGGAGAATTCAAATGGGGGAATGCGTCAGACACGTTACCGTCTCCTTAAAAATCGGTAGTTTTTTGTAATGTATTTACTTATGTTACTGAAAAGTAATCTTTGTTGTTGGAGTCTGCGTTCAAAATAGCACGATCGGTCGATTTTTTGCGTGTTTTATTCGTGAAGAAATTACTGCGCCGCAATAAACAGGGGAACCTGTACCCCCACGCTTTGTCCTAAACTGGTGTTTTATCCAGCAAGCGCTTCCTTCATGCAGTCTTTTCAGTATTGGGCGCGGCAGTCTCGCCGTGCATCGTTCCGTATTTTGTTCGTGGCTTTGGTCCTGGCCGTGGCTGCCATTTCGTCTGTGGGTGTGTTCTCAGCGCGAATCGAGGCGGCCTTGGTGCGCGATGCCAGCCAGATGCTGGGCGGCGATCTGGTCATTGAATCCAAGCGGAACACCGACAATGCGCCCTGGCTTTCAATTCTTGACAAGCCGGACTACGCAAATCTCAAGAAAGCAGAAAGCGTTGTATTTCCCAGTGTCGTGCCTTCCGAGCGCGTTGATTTGCTGGTTTCATTGAAGGCGGTGAACAACACCTATCCTCTTCGAGGCCAACTCACCGTGCGCAATGCACAGGGCCAGGATGAAAAAGTGGCCAGTGGCCCGCCTCAAGGCGAGTTGTGGGTAGACCAAGGCGTACTGGGTTCGCTGGATGTGCAGCTCGGCGATTCAATACAGGTGGGCGAAATAACCCGCCCTGTGACCCGGGTTATTTTGGTCGAGCCCGACCGTGGCGGTGGCTTTGTGAACTTCGCCCCCCGCGTGATGATGAACACAGCCGACCTGGAAGAATCCAGGTTGTTGGGTTTGGGGTCTCGTGCAACCTGGCGCATTTATTTCACGGGCGCACAGCCCGTGGTGGATCAATTGATCAGTGAACTCACGCCCGTGCTCTCGCCAGTGGAAGAAATTGAAACGCTGGAAAATGGGCGCCCCGAGGTAAGCAATACTTTGGAACGTGCCAACGACTTTTTGGCCATGGCCGCCTTGATCGGCACCATGGTGGCTTGCGTGGGCATTGCACTGGTGGCGCATTTGTTTGCCAAAGAGCAAGCCAGCGAACTGGCCGTGCTGAAAAGCCTGGGCTATACACCCAAACGTTTGTTGCGCATGTGGGTAATTGGCATGGGCATGCTGACCCTGGGTGCAGGCGCGTTGGGTGTTGCCTTGGGTTGGGCCGCGCATTGGGGCCTGCTGGCCTTGCTGGCTGAACTCGTGGGTGTTGATTTGCCTTTGGCTGGTTTGCATTACCTGCCCATGGGCATGTTGTTGTCGGCGTTGTTGTTGCTGGGTTTTGCGGCGGTGCCCACCTGGTATGCACTGCGTGCGCCTGCCGTGGCTGTCATTCGGCACCAAACCTTGAAAAGCAGTCGGGGGCAACTGGTGTTGTCCGTGCTGTTTGGCGTTTTCACTGCAATCGCGGTGTGTTTGCTGATTGTGAACAATGTGGTGCTGGCCCTGTTGTTGTTTGCAGGTTTTGTGGGTACCTCACTGGTGTTCGCCCTGTTGTTCTGGGGGCTTTTAAAGGCGCTGGCTTATTTGGGCAAGGGCCGAAAAAGCGCAGGCACCCACATCGCGGTTTTTCAAAGCATGTCCAAACGTGCAAGTACTTTGGTGTTGCAGGGCGTCAGCCTGGCCCTGGGCTTGGCTGCACTGCTGATGTTGGCAGTGGTGCAGGGTGATTTGATTGACCGTTGGCAAGAAGCTGTGCCCGAAGATGCGCCCAATCGCTTTGTGTTCAACATTCAGCCTGATCAGGTTGAAGGTGTTCAACAAACCTTGAACACGGCCAGTCAAAGCCCTGTGAATTTGTACCCCATGGTGCGCGGGCGTTTAAGCGCCATTAACGACGAAATCATCACGGCCGAAACATTCACCGATGAGCGCGCGCGCAACACTGTTGAACGTGAATTGAACTTGAGCTTTGCTGACACTTTGCCCACGCACAACTCCATTGCGGCCGGCAGCTGGTTTGATGAAACACCGGTGAAGGCCGAGGTGTCTGTTGAAGATGGCGTGGCCGAGCGTTTGGGCATCGGCATGGGCGACAAGCTCACCTTCGACATCGCAGGTACGCCGCTGACCGCAGAAATCACCAGCATTCGTGAACTGCGTTGGGATTCCATGGAAGTGAATTTCTTCATGGTGTTTCCAACCGAGGTGCTGCAAAGCTTTCCGCAAACCTGGATCACCTCTGTGAGCTTGCAGAAGGACAAAGCCATTCCTGTTTCGCGAGAATTGGTGCGCGAATATCCAAACCTTACCGTGCTGGACACGGAACTGGTGATCACCCAACTGCGTAAAATTTTGGGGCAGGTGGGCCAGGCTGTTCAGTTCGTATTTTTGTTCACTGTAGCTGCCGGCGGTTTGGTGGTGGTGGCTTGTGTCATGACAGGCGCACGGGTACGCACTCGCGAGGCTGCAATTTACCGCGCCATGGGTGCATCAACAGCCCAGTTGCAACGCGCGGCATGGCTTGAGCTTTCCGTGTTGGGCGCCCTGGCGGGCCTGGTGGCAGCCATTGCTGCGCAAGGCTTGGGTTGGGGCGTTGCACATTTTGTGTTCGAGTTTGAATACTTCCTGTCGCCTTTGCACATTGTCGCGGGTGTAGTTGCCGGTGCAGTGGTGTCGGTGCTGTTTGGTGCCTGGTCGGTCAACAAGGTGTGCCGTGCGCCTGTAATGCAAACCTTAAGGCAAGCCACTGCTTAAATCTGTTTCATGCCGGTACAATGTGGATTACGAATTTTCAGTAATCCACACACCGGCATTTTCATGAGCAACAACGATTCAATCAGTAGCGATAGCGCCCAACCCAAACCACCGATTGTTTACTTTGGCAGCACGCCCGAGGAGCAACAGGTGGGCGTGCGCAAGCTGGTCGATCTGTTCTACGACGAGATGGATCAAAACCCCAGTTTTGAGCGAATTCGCAAATTACACCCGGTGCACCTCGATCATTCACGCGAAAAGTTTTACCTGTTTTTGTCGGGTTGGTTGGGTGGCCCCGACTTGTACTCACCTCAATTTGGCCATCCGCGTTTGCGCATGCGCCACATGCCATTTCCCATCTCCAGTGAAGACCGCGACCAATGGCTGCTATGCATGGTGAACGCCCTGCGCTCAATGCAACTGCCCGAGAAAGTGATCGAAGGGCTGATGCTTTCATTTTTCCGCACTGCAGACTGGATGCGCAACAAACCCGATCCCGAAGGCAGTGCCAAGGGCTTGAACACCATTTCGATCAAGGGCGAATAAGTTGATGGATGTGCAATTGATGTGGGCTGTGGTGGGTTTGCTGGTGCTGGTGTTGATTGGTTTGGTGCTGGTCTACCGGAAAATGACGGTCGACAACTCCGCAGAATTGGCGCAGTTTCAGCAGCAGGTTCTTGCAAATCTGGATGAGGTCATGGATACCCAGGCGCAGCAGCGTTTTGCATCTGAAGAATTGGGCAAGCAACTTCGCCTGCTCAACCAGGACATCGAAGCGCGCCAAAGCAAACAATCTGAATTGTTGACGCAAACTTTTGCGCAAGCCCGCACAGAAAGCCAACAGGCTGCCCATGGTTTGCAGCAGGTTATCGTGGGGCAATTTACCCAAGGCAACCAGCTGCAATCTGAAAAGCTGAACCAGTTTTCTGAAACCCTGCATCGCACCAATACGCTGATTCAAGATCAGCTCACGCAAATTCGTTTGTCAGTTGAACAGAAGCTGAAGGACATGCAGGAAGACAACGCCAGCAAGCTGGAGTTGATGCGTAAAACCGTGGATGAAAAACTTCACGCCACGCTTGAGACCCGTTTGGGCGAGTCGTTCAAACAAGTCAGCGAGCGCCTGGAGCAGGTGTACAAAGGGTTGGGTGAAATGCAAACACTGGCCACCGGTGTTGGCGATTTGAAGCGCGTGCTTACTAACGTAAAAAGCCGGGGCACCTGGGGCGAAGTTCAGCTACAGGCCCTGCTTGAACAAATGCTGACCCCCTCGCAGTTTGGCCGTAACATCAAGCCCGTGCCTGGCAGTCACAATATTGTTGAATTTGCGGTGCGCTTGCCCGGCAAGGAAGACGATCAACCCGTGTGGTTGCCCATCGATTCAAAATTTCCCAAAGAACAATACGAGCGCCTTCAGGAATGCTTTGACCGGGCAGATGCCGATGGCGTTGCGGTCGCCTCCAAAGCCCTTGAAATGGCCATACGCGCCGAGGCAAAAACCATTGCCGAGAAATACTTGGCGCCGCCGTACACCACCGATTTCGGCATTCTGTTTTTGCCCACCGAAGGCTTGTATGCAGAAGTCGTGAAGCGTCCTGGTTTGGTTGATGATTTGCAGCGCTTGCACCGCGTCACCGTGGCGGGTCCAATCACTCTAACCACCTTGTTGAACGCCTTGCAATTGGGCTTTAAAACACTGGCGCTTGAAAAGCGTTCCAGCGAGGTATGGACTGTGCTCAGCGCGGTTAAAACCGAGTTCGGCAAGTTTGGTGACATACTCGCCAAAACACGCGACACACTTGAACGCGCTGCAAAGAATATCGAGCAGGCCGAAACACGTTCACGCGTCATGCAGAGAAAACTGAAAGGTGTCGATGAGCTGCCTGAAAAAGACGCGATTGAGTTGCTCGGTTTAAATGACGGCAAGGCGGACCCGCTTGATGACGATGACACACCCACAAACGCTTGATACTCTGCCGCGTGTGGCCTTGGTGGCCACCGGTGGCACCATTGCAGGCACCCTGATCGAAGGCTCTGAAACCTGGGCTTATGAATCGGCACAGCGCAGTGGTGAAAGCCTTGTGATGAATATTCCGGGTTTGCTGCGCCGTGCACAATGGCATTTTGAGCAGCCCTATAGCATCGGTAGCCAAAACCTTGAATTGACCCACATGCTGCAATTGCGTGCCGCGTTGATCCGTTTGCTTCGGTCCCCCAATGTAGATGCAATATTGGTGACGCACGGAACCGACACCATGGAAGACATGCTGTACTTCCTTTATCTCACTTTGCCCGCGCCGCTTTTGACCAAACCATTGGTTTTTACCGGCGCCATGTTGCCTTCCGATGCGGACAATGCTGACGGACCTGTCAATTTAAGTGGTGCTCTCGATTTCGCCGTGCAGTGTTTACCGTGCGACCAGCCTGTTTATGAAGCACCATTCGGTTTGTGCATGCAGGGACTGTTTACAGCCGCGCAGTGTGTGGAAAAACAAAGCACGGCCGGTTTGGATGCATTTGATGGTCCATATTCCATGCTGTCAGATTCGAATTGGTTCAGTAGTCTGAATACCTTAAGTCCACCCGCTGATTTGGGTGTTCCTGGACAGTTTTCCAATCTGTTTGGTACAGATACGCTGGCGCATCCCTTGTTTGAAGCCATGGAGGTGCCCATTGTTTTTTGTGTGCCGGGTAACGGGCCGCTGCGTCAATTGAATGACCTTCTGAACCGCAAGCCTGCATCCGTTGTTGTTGCTGCACCGGGACACGGCAACATTCCCGAATTCTGCGTGCCCGTGTTACGTCGACTTCTATTAAATGGTGTTAGCGTGGTGCGTGCAAGCCGAGTGGCTGCAGGTGGCGTGGAGCAGGGTGGCGAATTCAATGCACTCGACGATTTTCGAGAAGGCACGCTGCCTGCGGGTACAGTTGGCGTTTATTCAGAATCGGGCAGTTTAAGCTTGAGCAAGTGTGTAGTCTACGAACGGCTGCGAGTGCTAACCCGCAGCCTGATAGGGCTGTAATTTTTATTTTATTCAACCTGCGCTTGAGCAACATTCAGATTTTTTCTGGTCTGGGTTTGCGCCGTACTGACAGGCATGTTTTGTTCCCGAATAATTTGCCAAACACCTTTGTTTTCTTGCCAGGTCAAAACTTTTTTCGAGCGTTCCTGATACAACTTTGCGCGGTAGTCCTGAACAAAGCTGATTTCGTATTCATTGGGTTTGTCGAAGCTCGGTATCACTAGTAAGTCGGAAATCTCGATATCGATTCCCTGTGCTTTCGTAATGCGATCTCGGCGGTTACTGACCCATGCTTCATAGCTGCCTTCTTCGGGTTTGAAGTTTGGCGCGTAAAACGCGATGTAACTGTTCAAGTCTTTGTTTTCCCAAGCCCTCGCCCACGCTTTGGTCTTGTCGATCAGGCTTTTAGACACTTCTGCGGGGTCTCCAAATGCAGCCACCTGTTGGCTTGCAAGGTCACCGTTGTCCAATTGGGCCAATTGAATGGGCGGCAGGCTGTTGGTCGAATTCACTGACTTCAATGCCTCATCGAATCCAATGTTGGGCAAATCAAAGTCTTCCAGATTGATAAGGCGAGTGGGGCACCCTTCGGCCTCAGCGCCACTGTGGGTTTGTTCTTTGTAAAACAGAACATTGCGCTTGGTGGGTTCATCCACATTCACCAGTTCATCGACAGCAAATAGCGTGATCAATTGGCCGGTGGCCGCCAGCAATTTCAATTTTGAAACACTTAAATCGGCTTCAATATTAATCAAAGCCCTTTGTGCCTGATAGTACTCATTCTCTGCACTCAGCAAATCGAGCAGGCTGCGTCGCCCCACTGCAAATTGCTGTTCATAGGCTGCGCGCGCCTTGGAAATTGCAGCCGCCTGTTCACGAAAGTAATTCAGCTTTTTTTGAGAACTGACCACATCAAAAAGCGAGGTTTGTGTGGACTGTCGAATGGCCCTGCAAATCACCAGTTTGTCGTCCAGACTGCGCAGTCGACGTTTGATTGCCGCATTACGGGAGGCATTGTCGGCTCCACCACGGTACAGGTTAATCGTAGCCAGCAAGTCGATCGACGAAATTTGGCGCTCGTCAAATGTGGACAGGTAGTTGCTGTACACATCGGTTTTTGCGCGTAAATCAAGGCGGGGGTGAAAGCCTTCGCTGGCCGCAGTTACTGCCTGTTTGGCGGTAGCAATGGATGCATTGGATGCCTTCAGTAGCGGGTGGTTGTTCAGGGCGAATACCAAACGTTCGCGGTTTTCAACCTCAAAGTTGGCATTGACTACGTATTCACCTGCCTGATTGACTGGCCAAACTGTGTCGGTAATTCGTTGATAGTTGGCCATCGCGGAAAAAGTGTTGGCTTTCTCGGTGGCCAGGTTACCCAAAGCCAAAGTGTACCGGCTGCGCGCCTGTTCCAGATCGGATTGACGCGTTACACCGCTTTTTACCTTTTCCTCAATGCGGTTCATCAGTTCTTGGTGATACTTCAGATTGTCCTCGGACAAACGAGTCAGGGCCTGAAAACGTGACACATCAACATGTGCACTGGAGGCATCAAAAGCGACCTGATTGGCCTTGTTCAGATATCGGTAATAGCTTTGCATCGCCTCGGAGTAGGCTGCAAGGTAGCGGGCCTGAGAGGCAAAACCGTTGTACAGGTTTTGGCGCGCCTCAATGCCATAGGAGTTTGCGTTGTAGGTACGCGTGTCAGCGTCTTCGATCCGGGTTCGTTCGCGACCTGCAGAGCCCCGTGCATCAACCGTGGGCAACAAAGTGCCAAATACCACGTTGGCCTCTTCCATTTGCGCTTCGAGCGCATGTACATCTGCGTCCAGTGCAGGGCTGTTTTGCAGGCCTTTGATCACGCTTTGTTGCAATGGGTTCGGCGCATTGTTTTCTGTGGGCTGCTCTGCGAGTATCGCCTGGTTTTCCTGTGTCCAGGCCGAAGGCGGGGCCAGGGTAAGAAGGGCGATGATCAATGAAGTGGATAAGTTGTAGCTTGTGTTCATATTGGCTCGTTCGTTAAATTGCATCAACAGACAGCAGCAGCTTCTTCAGCAGGTGCGCAGTTCGCAGAGTCAAAAGCACTGGCGCTGAATCCTGAGGCCCAAGCTGTTTTACTTTGGATGTATTCGTTGGCCTGGTCGCGGGCTTGATCCAGATAGGTTTGTACATTTTCCTGAACGGCTTCAATTACAGAATCGACCGTGTATTGTTCAGAGGAATATTCGTGGTCGCCCATCTGCGTATTGCCCGTGTAGTCGCTGCTGTCGGTGTTGTCAGCGCAATCGGTGTTGTCAGCAGGGTAATCGTTGTCGTTCACGGCTACGTCAATGGCGTCGACCTTTATGTACACATGGGCAGTGTCGGTCAGGCAACTTTCATCGCCGACGGTGTAGCTAATAACATCCTCTCCGCAAAAACCTTCATTGGGTGTGTAGTGCAACTTGCCATTCTTGATTTCCACTGTTCCGTTTTCGGCGCTTGCTTCGTTAATTTTTAAATCACCGCAGCCTAGGTCGTTTTTTAGAACGTCGACGATCACTGGGCAATCTGTCTTTGTGCTGGCGCAGTCATTGACCGCGTCAACCTCTGGGCAGTCAGGATCAGTTTTGCAATCTGGTTCGTCCACAGGCGGACAGGTGGGCGGCGTGGGGCACTCGCAGTCTCCTTCTTCGTCCACCGGCGGATCAACCGGTGGTGGTTCTTCATTTTCATCCACTGGCGTTGGGGGTGGCATGTCTTTGCATTCCACACTCGCAGGGCCTTCTTTCTCAACCACTCGAACTGTGTTGGTACCATTTTCGCCAACCTTGCCATCCATGCTGGGCAGTGGGTCTTGGTTAACCCGCTCCACCACATAGCCCTCGCTTAGTTTTGGAAGGTCTTCGGGCACATCGTTGTCTTGTGCGCCGACAGTGATGTATTTGCGGATCACATCTTTTTCAGGAGGGGTAGCAGCGTCGAATGGAACAATTTCACCGGTCTTTGGCTTGATCAGCCATTCAGTAGGTCCCTCCAGAGGGCGAACCATTTCAGGCGCGGTAATTTGTCCGTCTGTATAAGGACCTAGTTGAACAACCACCTCTGTTTGCGGTTTCCGCTTCAGGGCTGGGCGAGGTTTTCTGGCCAAGCCAAGGGTACTGGGATCGCATTCTTGGGCATTCACAACTGGCTTTTCGCTCATGGGGGTCCTCGGGTTCGATGTCATTGATAAGTGATCGAGCCGCGAGTTTGGTTCCAAATCACCCGCGTGCCAAACAGGTGATTGGGTCAGGATTAACGGGAGTTAACTCTATCGAGTTATTGGAATGATTCGGTTGGGTTTACTGCTCGGTAAAAGCCTGGATTGAACCGCGTATAACTGGTTTTGTGAGGTAGGACAACACGGTTCGATCTTCAGTTTCAATGCTCACATTGGCCACCATGCCAGGCATCAGTCGAATTTTCTCATTGACATTCAGGCGAGGTACCTTCACTTTCACACTAAAGTAGGGTCGACCGAACTCGTCAAGCAAACTGTCTGCGGAGATACTTTCCACAGTTCCTTCCAATGCGCCGTAAATGGAATAGTCATAGGCAGTCACACGAATGTTGGCGATTTGTTTGGGTCGAATAAATGCAATGTCTTTTGGGTTGATTCGGGTCTCGAAAACCAGTTGCTCATCAATTGGCACAATTTCGATCACCTCTTTTCCTGCGGGGACAACGGCGCCTCGGGTGTTGTACAAAACTCGTTGCACAAGACCGTCCACCGGGGTTCTCAATGTGGCTTGATTCACTCTGTCCGTGAGCTCGATCTGGTTCTGCTCAAGACTGGCCAACCTCGCCTTGACTTCCGAGAGTTCGGTACGCGCTTCATTAATCTGCTTTAGGCGAGTTTCCTCAATTTTTTCGCGAGCCTCGCGAATGGCAGAGTACAGGCGACTGGTTTGCGCCTTGGCTCCTTCATAATCGCCTTTTGCTTTGGCGACGTCGCGTTCAAGTCGCAGTACTTCAACCGGGGAAACTGCACCGCTTTTTAGCAGTGGCCGCATACTGCTCAACTCTTGTTCGGATATTTCCAGGTTTCGTTTGGCAGCGGTGGCGTTGCTTTGTGCCTCATCGAGTTCGCGTTGCCGTTGGTCAAGCTGTTGTTCATAAATTTGCGTTTGTGAAGCCCATTCTTGAAGTTTGGTTTGTAGCAGTTTGGATTCCTGCAGGTACAGATCGGGGTATTGCTGAATTAGCGAGGCAGGTATGTTCGGCGTGGTGTTGTTAAGTTGGGCCATCAGCCGGGCTTCACGAAATTGAAAAGACGCATCAACCGCTTCCTTTTCCTTCAGGCTTGATGAAAACCGGGTGATGTCGATTTGAACCAGCTTGTCGCCAGCCTTGACCAATTGGCCCTCGCGCACAAACACCTGGTTGATAACTCCGCCATCCACAGCCTGAATCACCTGCAAGCGCTGGGAGGGTACAACACGCGCCTCGCCGTGAGCTGCTTGGGGTACTGTTGCAATTGCAGACCATGCCAACAAGGCCAACAAGGTAAGGGCACAGCCATGTACCAGGCGTTTTGTGAGCACTTGTTGTTCATGCCAAAGCCTTGACTGCTCAAGCCCCGCTGTTGCCGGCATGTGGTGTTCGCCATTTTTCCCAAGAAGCCAGTTTATGAATCGTATGGTGTGGCGCTGAGTTTTCATGGTTCAACCTGCGTTGTTTGCTTTCGTTGTGTGGCCAGAGCATTGGCCGCATGCAGTACTTCAGGTTTGTTGCCTTGTGCGTGAATTTGCCCGTTGTGCATCAGGGCAAGGCGACTCGCACAAGCCAACAACCCAAGCTTGTGGGTTGTAAACACCAACATGCTTCGTTCGGGTAGTTGTTGCAGGTGCTGCAACAAGCGGTTTTCCATATGCTGGTCCAGGCAAACAGTGGGTTCATCCAGCAGTATCAGTTGTGGTTGGCCTGCCAGCGCTCTGCAAAGCGAAACTGCCTGTTTTTGCCCCGACGACAAGTTGTTACCCTGGCTGTCTATAGCCATGTGAATACCGTCTGGGTGCTGGTCTACCCAGTCTTTCAAGCCAAGTTGTTGGAGAATTTCCCAGCAATCGCTTGAGTTGATGTGCGGGCGCATGAAGCGAATATTGTCGAGCAAACTACCCTTGAGTAACACAGGGGGTTGACTGGCGTAACCCACTTTGGATTGAAATTCACTGTTTTGATAATGTTCGATCGACAATTTGTTGACCACAAGTTGACCCTGATCGCATTTAAGTTGTTGGGCAAGCAGTTTGAGTAGGGACGTTTTTCCAGACCCTGTGGTGCCGATAACAGCTAGCCTGCCACCGGCATGCAATTGAAGGTTCACATTGCGCAGCAAGAAATCAAATGGTTGATTGGCTTCTTTGTTGCGCCCCGGTTTAATTACGCTGGCGAATTCAAGCGACATGTTGTTGATTCGTTCAAGCGCTGAACGTTGAACCGTGGTTGGGGTTTGTTGCCCCAAGAACTGGTCAAGTTCTTCGAAAGTGGCTTGGGCTGAATGTGTTTGTACTAGATGAGCCTGTAGTTTTTGAATTGGTGAGAAACAGCGCATGGTGAGCATGGACACTGCGATCAATCCACCCACGGTGAGTTGCTTTTCAACAATGAAATAAACGCCTAGCGTGATAGTAAGTACCCAACTACTTTGTTGTAACAGATGTATTCGTTGGTTCACCACAAACATTTGATCGCGAACTGCGTTGCCGCTTAATCGCGATTTAAGCTGAAGCTTGTTCAATAATTTGCCATGGGCTTGCTCAACGCCATGTGCCTGAATGCAGTCCAGGCCAGACAGTGAATCAAGCCATTGGCTTTGGGTTTCCCGACTTTGTCGCATTTGCGTTTGCCCAAGCCGTGAAATTCTCCTGTGCGATGTTGCAATGAACAGCAAAGTTAGTCCGATAACCCCCCCTGCGATCAACAGAAACAGCGGGTGAATCAGGGCTATTACTGCTAAGAAAAGTACTAAAAACGGAAGGTCAATCAGTGCAAGAAGAAATACACCAGTGACCAATTCACGCAGTTGCTCGAATGAACGCAAATGCTGTAGAAGCAGGCTTGGTTCAGTTTTGTAGACGGGTACATTCAAAAGTGATTTCGACAGATGCATCGTGCATCGGGTGTCGATCGAAGTTGCGGCAACCTCCATCAGGCGATGGCGCGCATGTTTCAAGGCATGTTCAAAGCCCAGGCAAAGAAATACACCCAGTAGCAATGCAATCATTGAGGCATAGGCTTGGTTGGGAATGATGCGGTCATACACCTGAAGCGAGAAGAGTGGGCCCGCCAGTGCCAACAGATTGATCAGCAGGGAGGCATAAATCACCGGCTTAAAGCTTCCATTTTCGAAATCAAATGCTTCTCGTAACCACTTGCTGTCGCGAAGCTGTTGCCAAAAGTCAAGCAGGCCTGCCGGTGCTTGTTCATTTCCTTGAACTGTTTTTGGCGCTTCAATTTGCAAGGCCCATTTCAATGAAACCGGCGTGGCATTCGATGAAGTCAGTTCTTGAAGTCGACCACACTCACCGTTGTGCAGCGTGGCCAATGTGTGCGGGCCTAGGTGTTTGATTTCACTGACGGACACCTGATGAAAAAGCTGCCACGAAATATTGCAGGCGGATAGATAAGCCAACAATTGATTTAAGTCGGTGTCGTGTTCCGAGTCAGCCAGATCGGTTTGTAATTCCCATTGGCTGGGCAGAAATTCCAGTCCCATTTCCTCAAGCAGGCCGCACAAAGCGCGTTGCAATGGTTTGATGGGGCGCGGGTCTTGGAGCATGTCACAGGCCAAAATTCAAGAGCGCTCATGGTATCGCTTGAATCTGGCCCTGAAAATCACTCACTTGGTTCACTCCCCCGGGCGGGGTGTGTGCGTACTTCTATATCAAACCTTCAAAGGGCAACGCCAGAACGGTGTCCCCAGCCTTCAAATCACCTTGGTCATGTTCCAGCACCAGCAAGCAATCGGATTCAGACATACTGCGCAAGATTCCTGATCCTTGGGCGCCGCTAAGGTGGGCAAGCAAAAGACCTTTTTCCATGGTCAGGCGGGCTCGTTGATACTCGGTACGTCCTGGGCGTTTGCGTACATTTTGAGCCAATTTTGCAGACACCATTGGAATTGGCAGTGCGTTGGCATTGGCCAGTTTGAACAAAGCATCACGCACGAATGCATAAAAGGTCACCATGACTGCGACTGGGTTGCCGGGCAGGCCGAACAAGTACGCAGAGTCACCATTGGCTGCATTGTGCACCTGGCCAAAGGCCATTGGGCGGCCAGGGCGCATGGCAATTTTCCAGAAGTTAACGCTCCCCAGTTTTTCCATGACCTGCTTGGTGTAGTCTGCCTCACCCACAGATACGCCACCCGATGTAATTATCACATCGGCTTGTTCCATGGCCTGCAGCATCGCGTGTTCAAGGGCTTCCGGGGAGTCATGAACTACCCCCATGTCAAGCAGTTCAATAAACCTCAAACGAGTCAACATGCCATACAAAGTGTAACGGTTGCTGTCGTACACGCAGCCTTCATCCAGCGGCTGACCCAAGGAGCGTAACTCGTCGCCGGTGGAGAAAAATGCAACACGCAATTTTCTGCGTACCGAGATTTCGGCAACGCCCAGTGAGGCCAGCAGGCCCAAGTCAGCTGGCCGAAGTACCTTGCCTGCGGGCAGGGCAGGTTTGCCAATTGTTAGGTCTTCACCGGCAAGGCGGCGGTTGTCTCCAGCCTTGACAGCCCCTGGTGGAAAACTGATTTGGTCGCCGCTCACGGTGGCATTTTCTTGCACCAGCACGGTGTCGCAGTTCAGGGGCATCACTGCGCCGGTCATAATGCGCACGCATTCTCCATTGCCACAAGTGCCGGTGAAGGCTTTTCCCGCATAGGCGGTACCGATCATTGTCAGGTGAGTGATGTCGGAATTCTGTATGTTGCTGCTGTTGAAGGCATAACCATCCATCGCAGAATTGTCGTGAGCCGGCACATTGATGGGGGACAACAAATCCGCAGCAAGTACCTGGTCCAGCGCCTCGCGAATGGCCACCGTGCGTGTGCCTGTAATCGGCTTGAGAAGCGACAGTATTTTGAGTCGCGCTTGTTCCACTGTTTGAAAATCAGTTTCCATGCTTTGCCTTGCTACTCAGGATTTCTGCTCAAGTTCTTTGAGTTCTTCAAGCGTGTTGACGTTGTGAAAGGCGGCTTCATCGTCAAACTCAACTGCCTCATGAGGAATATTGGCGTACCAGGCGTCAATTTTCCGGCCGCCCTTGCGCAGGAATTCTTCCATACTGGGCAACAGTTCGGTTCGCATCATGCAAAACACCGGGTGGTGGCGACCTTTGGTCGAAGCCACTGTCAACATCAGCCCAACATTTTTCTCGAAGGGGGCGCTCAGTTTTTCAACCAGATTCACCGGGAACATGGGCACATCGCAAGGCACGGTCACCAAGAAAGGCACTGTGGCGTAACTAAGGGCTGTCTGCATTCCTGCCAGAGGGCCTGCAAAATCGGGTTGCTGGTCGCATATTACAGGTATGCCAAATCCTTCGTAGACACCAATGTTTCTGTTGGCATTCATGGTCATGCTGCCGACCTGCCCATTGAGTCGCATCATGGCATGAAGTGCCAGTGGTGCGTTTTTGTAATTGCGTAATCCTTTGTCGATGCCACCCATTCGGCGGCCCATGCCACCGGCGAGGATAACGCCGGTGATGTCATCCAGAGAGATACTCATGCGTATTGTGTGTCAGTTAAAGTGTTGAATCGATGGGTGCCGGTGTAGAGCAAGTAATGCTTGCCCTGGCAGCGCCCCAGCATTGTGATATTCAATTTCTGGGCGATTTCATAGCCCATTTGTGTCAGGCCCGAGCGCGATACCAACACGGGTATGCCCATTTGTGCGCATTTAATGACCATCTCTGAGGTTAACCTGCCGGTGGTATAAAAAATTTTGTCCTCACCAGTCATGCCGTGTAACCACATTTGGCCAGCGATGGCATCGACGGCGTTGTGACGCCCAACGTCTTCAACAAACAGCAAAATTTCTCCGCGGTTCTCGCCGCTATTCGAACACAGTGCGCAACCATGCACAGCGCCAGCCTGTTTGTAGATTGACTCGTGTTTACGAACATTGTCCATCACGCCGTACAGCACGTCTTGCGAAAGGTGATAGGCGTTGCTGAGTTGAACCTTGTCCAGATCTTCCATCAAGTCCCCGAAAACGGTGCCTTGTCCGCAGCCCGAAGTTGTAGTTTTCTTCTCCAGCTTCTGGGCCTTTTCTGTGGTTTCCCAAATGGTTTGGCCTGTATTTTTCAACACAGCTGAAGTGACCGCAACACTCTCTGTTTCCCAGTCCACATGAATTGCCGCGATCTCCGAGGGATCAGACACTAATCGCTGATTGCGCAGCCAGCCCAGCGCCAAGGCCTCAGGTTGTGCGCCCAAGGTCATGATGGTCAGCAGTTCTTTTTTGTCGAAGTACAGGGTGAGTGGGTGTTCACCAGAAATTTGAACCGGCACCTGTTCTCCGCGCTCGTTGGTGGCCGTGATTTCAACCGTGCTTGGAATACTGGCGTTGGTGGTTTGAATTTGTGCTGCCATTGAAACCCCTCAGCCTCCGATGTAAGACATTTCAATCCGGTCTTTCGGTTGAGCAGTGTTTTCAGTGCGGATTTCGCTGTAGCGGTCGGCACGAACAGCCCAGAGATTGCGGATTGCATGGTTCAATTGCTTGCCAATTTCTTCTGATGGGGCGTTTGAGCGAATCAGTGGTTTTAAATCGTGTCCTTTGCTCGCAAACAGGCAGGTGTAAAGCTTTCCTTCGGTGGACAAACGAATCCGCGTGCAGTCTTTGCAGAAAGCCTGTGTCACTGAGGAAATTACGCCAACTTCGCCGCTGCCGTCGCTGTATTTCCACCGCTCGGCCACTTCACCCACGTAATTGGCATCAACAACCTGGAGTTGTGAAAGCCCCTGCGAAATCATGTTGATGATTCGCGCTGACGGCACCACTTCATCCATCTTCCAGCCGTTGCTGCTTCCGACATCCATGTACTCGATGAATCGCAGAATGTGGGGAGTGCCTTTGAAATGCTTTGCCATAGGCAGCACCTGATCGTCGTTCATCCCACCTTTGACAACCATGTTCACTTTGATTGGCCCAAGGCCTGCCTCGTGTGCCGCTTCGATGCCATCCAGCACTTCATCCACTGAGAAATCGACATCGTTCATGGCTTTGAATACCGCATCATCAATCGCGTCCAAGCTGACCGTGACACGGTTCAACCCAGCTTCTTTCAGGATTTTCGATTTCTTTCGCAGCAGCGTGCCATTGGTGGTCAAAGTAATTTCAACGGGTTTTCCGCCAGGTGTTCTCAGGCGGGAAAGCTGTTCAATCAGAGTTTCGATATTTTTTCGAAGCAATGGCTCGCCGCCTGTCAGACGAATCTTCTCAACACCCAGCGCGACGAATTCGCGGGCAACCCGCTCGATCTCTTCAAAGCTGAGCAGGTCTTTGTGCGGTAAAAACTGGTAGTCCTTGTCGAATATCGACTTGGGCATGCAGTAAACGCAACGGAAGTTGCAGCGGTCGGTGACGGAAATCCGCAAGTCATGAAGCCTGCGATTGAAATGATCTTTTGCGGGTACTTCACTGCTTTGCGGTGCGCTGAAATTCAGGGGAATTACGCGCGAATTGTCTTGGACCAGTTGAATAACTCGGTCTGTCATTGTTCAATCCCTCGCCCCATGGGGCAAACTCCTATTGTGATACTTGTGCTGTATCTTCTAATCTAATAACCATGAATTGTGCCCTTAGTGACGGGCACCGGCAACTCACAGAGGTGTTTTTTGAGCGCAAAATTTTTGGTGCTGGGTGAACTGGCTTTCAATGTGAAAATTGGTAGGGTGGTGCAAAGCTCTCCATGGCAGCCATTTCGCTGGCAGGTACTTGAAATGGGGCCAGTCGATGTACCCATGCCACAAGGCATGGATGAGCGGGTTCAGGCTATCAATGTCGAGGTGTATCAAGATCAGTTGCAAGGCTATTTCCTGAATCTGGACACCGACACACCCTTTATTTTCTTTGGTGTCAGGTATCCCGAAGACAACAAAACCCTGATGCCATCAATTTTTGATGCTACTTTCAGTTACGACGAAGCTGCGCGCTGGATGGACTCCAACGAAGAGGTTCAAACCTTGCCGTTGCCCGCGCCAGTGGCCAGTTGGCTGGCGGAACTGGTTCAGGCGAAATACCAGCCTGAGCCCAAACAGCGCAGGCGTCCGCAGTCATTCATAAAACCTGAAGAGCGCAGTTAATTCGATGAGCGAAAATTTTTTAAGTCGTTGGTCCAAGCGGAAGCTTGAGGTTCGAGCCCAGGAGCAACTGGCCGAAGAAGTGACGGTATTGAAGACCGAAGCACCACTATCTGGTGTTGATTCCGGACAAAGTGCCGCGGCGGGTGAATTGAGCTCAACAAAGCCACTGGAGCAGACGGCGGCGACCCAGCCCGAGTTGCCTTTGCCGACGGAAGAAGATCTCCAGGCGGTAGAGCAGGGTGGTGATATCAAGGCTTTCATGGTCGAAAAAGTGTCCACGGAGCTGAAAAACAAGGCATTCAAGGCACTTTTTTCCCGCCCAGAATTCAATGTGATGGATGGTCTGGACATCTACATTGATGATTACAATAAATTTACACCGCTGAGTCAGGAGGACATCGGGAAAATGACCCTGTCCAAGCAATTGCTCAGCAGGCCTGACCTTGAAATATTGAAAAAGTCCGAGATTGATGAGGGGCTTGAGCGCGTTGGAGCAGTGCTTTCCGAAACTGATGACTCTGGGTCTCCTGTGTTAGACGAAATCGATGTGTCTGAACATTCCGATCTTGAAAAATCAGATTTACAGAATGAGACTAGGGTTATCCCTGACACACTGCAAGATGCTGATTATTAAAAAGAATTAGAAAATCGTTCGTTTGAATCGCCAGATAAAAAATAACGAATACTTGGTACATTTTGTCTGTGGCGTGTCCAGCCCGATACAGACAAAATGCACCAACACTCATGCTTGTATACAAGAGGTATTTCTAGGCGACTGATTCTAAATAAGAAAATTCTCCCCGCTGGTCTGGCACAAGTTTTGCAATTAATTGCCAAATAACCAAAATAGAAGTATCAATACAATGACCAACTCGGATGTGTTTGTGTGTGGTTGCCAGGGCAGCGGCGAGACAGTCGATAAAGCGTTGCAAAACGTGAGAGTCGAGGGTATTCGTTTCATTTCAGCCCAGCGCGCTTGCCGCGACGGAATCACCGCAGTGCTGGACGCCAAGAACCAAACTGCTGGCGCTCGCTGTTTTGTGGGTTGTACGCAGGAACAAGCAGTATTTGAATCTGTTGCCGACGGCGCAACATCCCAAACTATTGAATTCTTCAATTTGCGCGGCCTGTTGCGAGGTCAGCCGACGGGTCAAAGCTCGCCCGAGGCCGCAGCCACGGTGGCAGCGTTGGCCGCCTACGAAACTGATTTCCAGGTTGAGCCCGTGCCGGCTGTGGTGTTTAAATCGCAAGGCCGTGTCGCCATTGTTTCCAACAGTGACAAGCAGTTGCACCATGCGCAAACCCTTTCGAACAACCTGACGGTTGATTTGTTGGTGGCTGATCCCGCAGGTCTCGTGCTACCAGCCAAGCGCGATCTAAACGTACTCGCATTAAGTGTCGATTCTGCCGAAGGCTACCTTGGCGCATTCTCCCTGAATACACGAAAGACCAATCCGGTCGACATGGAAATGTGCACGCGCTGCGGCGCCTGTGTGGATGCATGTCCCACCCAATCAATTTCGAAAGAATCGCTGACCATTGATTTGAACAGTTGCGACCAATCCGGCGCCTGTATCAAGGCTTGTGGCGATTTCAAGGCGATTTCATTTGCCGACATGAGTACCGTGACCGCGCGCCAGTACGACATGGTGATCGACTGCACCATGCCCGGTCTGTTTGCAGATCGCCAGGCGCCTTTGGGGTACTGGCACGTTGGTGACAGCGATCAATTGCTGCTCGAAGCAATGCTCGACGCCGTACAAACCGTGGGCGAATTCGAGAAACCCAAATTCTTTGAGTACAAGTCAAGCATCTGTGCGCACAGCCGCTCGAACAAGGAAGGCTGCAATAGTTGCATCGACGCTTGCAGCACCAAAGCGATCAAGTCAGCTGGCGAGAAAATTGAGGTGAATCCTCACCTGTGCCTTGGTTGCGGTGCCTGCACCACGGTGTGCCCAACCGGAGCCATTCAGTTTGCTTTGAGTCCCGCGACTGTTCAGGGCCGTTCAATCAAGTCCGCACTCAAGGCCTTCCGTGCCAACGCTGGCAAGAAGGCCGAAGTTGTGTTGCACGGCCCAGACCTTGAACACAACTGGCTGGAGTCGGCAAAAAAAGCCGCGAAGCCAGCATCGGGCAAAGCTGCAATTTCAGACTTCAGCTTGTTGCCAATTGAATTGAATCACAGTGCCAGTGTCGGTCCGGATCTTTGGTTGTCTGCACTGGCTTTTGGTGCAGACCGCGTCACCATCATGCAGTCTGCTGTTGAAGCAAGTCACTATGGCGAGCCCTTGGCCGCACAGGTGGGTTGGGTCAATGCCTTGCTGGAAGCCATTGGCTTGCAGCGCCGTGTTCGGGTGCTGCATGTCGGCCAAACAGACCAGTTGTTTGCCCCCAGCGACCTGCAGGCAAGTGGCGTAGCGCCAGCCAGCTTCGAGTTGTCCTCGAACAAGCGTACCCGCATGGAATTTGCAATCGACCACTTGGTCGAATATGCCCAACTGAAAGCAAAAGTGAGCTTTGCGGAACCGATCGCCCTGCCAGCAGCTGCGCCGTTCGGCGCGGTGTTGGTCAACAAAGACAAATGCACCTTGTGCATGAGTTGCACAAGCGCTTGCCCCGCTTCGGCGCTAATCGACAATCCTGAAATGCCACAACTGCGCTTCATTGAACGCAACTGCGTGCAGTGTGGTTTGTGTGTCGAGACGTGTCCCGAAAATGCCATGCAGCTTGTTCCACAATTGCTGCTTGGACCCGCTGCACGTGAAAAGCGCGTGTTGAATGAATCGCAGCCTTTCCATTGCATCAGCTGTGGTAAAGCTTTTGGCACCAAGCACATGATCGACAACATGTTTGCCAAATTAAGCCAGCACAGCATGTTCGAGCGCAATGCGAATCGCTTGAAGATGTGTGCCGATTGCCGCGTGACCGACATGTATAGCGCCAAGGATGAAATGACCATTTTTGAGGTGAAGAAATGAGCATCCAGGTTCAACAGGATGACAACCTGATCGCTGGTGAAGACTGGGCCCGTGCCGATTTTTACGGTCTGTTGTCCCAGTTGTTTTCAGGCAATGTGACAGACGAGTTCTTGGCGCGTTTTCGCGAAATTGATCGCGAGTTGCTCGACATCACAACCCCTTTGGGTTTCGAGTTTTCGGAGCTGATCCGAGTGGTCGGACAGTTTGATAGTAAAAAGATCAATCAAGAGTTTGTGGATAATTTCATCGGCGTTGGTCGCCCGGAAGTCATGCTCTATGGCTCGTATTACATGGCAGGTTTTTTGAATGAAAAGCCCTTGATTGCCTTGCGAGATGACCTGGCCAAATTTGGATTGACCCGTGATGAAAGCCTGGTGGAGACAGAAGATCACATCGCATTTTTGTGTGAGGTGATGCGCTATCTGATTTTGGCGGATGACCCACCCGTATCGTTCGCCGAACAACGTGCCTTTTTCCAGGCTCACATGGCGAGTTGGTACGGTCGCATGGCTGACGACATAGAGGCTGCCAGCAATACCGATTTTTACAAAACAGTGGGTCGATTGACCCGCGTATTTTTTGATGTTGAAACACAGTCTTTCGATTTTGAAAGTGCCGTTTGATTGGAGGTGATGAGATGACCAAGAAAATGATAAATCAAGACAAACCCAAGCTAGCAAGACGCCAATTCCTGGTGGGTGCTGGTGCGGGTGTCGCTGCTGCCGGTGCTGCACTGGTGGTTAGCAAACAACCTGAAGTGGCCGAACAAGCCGCTGCCGCAGGCACCGAGAAAAAATCGAAGGGTTATCAGCTCTCTGAGCATGTGAAAACCTATTACAGAACCTTGCTGGTGTAATTCAAGGAGACTAGGATGTTAAAGCGAAGAGACGAAAAGACAGTGGCCAAAGTGATTCCCAATCACAACCACAGCCTGCTCAATAAAATCGGATCCCGTTTGGGCGCCACTATGGACCGCCGTGCTTTTCTGAAGCGCTCCGGTATTGGTGTGGGTGCGGGTGCGGTTGCAGGCAGTCTGCCGTTTGGCATGGTGCGTAAAGCAGAAGCGGCTGCCGAAGGCGGTGCCGCAAGCGGCGCAATCGAGATCAAGCGTACGATTTGTACACACTGTTCAGTGGGTTGTGCCACAGACGCAGTGGTACAAAACGGCGTGTGGGTTCGCCAGAACCCCGTGTTCGAAAGCCCCATTAACCTGGGCGCCCATTGCGCCAAGGGTGCTGCACTGCGTGAACACGGCCACGGCGAGTATCGCCTGAAGTACCCCATGAAATTGGTGGATGGCAAGTACCAGAAAATTAGCTGGGACGAAGCACTGGACGCCATCACCAAAAAAATGCTGGCTCTCCGTGAAGAAAATGGACCAGACTCCGTGTTTTTTATCGGTTCGTCCAAGCATAACAACGAGCAGTCTTACTTGCTGCGCAAGTGGGTGTCCATGTGGGGCACCAACAACACCGATCACCAAGCTCGTATTTGCCACTCCACCACAGTGGCTGGCGTTGCAAATACCTGGGGTTACGGTGCAATGACCAACTCCTACAACGACATGCAAAATACAAAGTGTGCGTTGTACATTGGTTCGAACGCTGCTGAAGCTCACCCTGTGTCTGTATTGCACATGCTGCACGCCAAGGAAACCGGTGCGAAAATGATCGTGGTTGATCCACGTTTCACTCGCACGGCTGCCCGTGCAGATGAGTATGTTCGCATTCGCTCTGGTTCAGACATTCCATTCCTGTTCGGTATGCTGTACCACATTTTCAAGAACGGCTGGGAAGACAAAAAGTACATCAACGACCGTGTGTACGGTATGGACCAGATCAAGGCCGACGTAATGGCCAACTGGACTCCCGACAAGGTGGAAGAAGCTTGTGGCGTGAACGAAGCGCAGATGTACAAAGTGGCTGAAATGATGGCTAAGAACCGTCCCAGCACATTGGTTTGGTGTATGGGGCAAACCCAACACTCCATCGGTAACGCCATGGTTCGTGCCTCCTGTATCGTGCAGTTGGCATTGGGTAACATCGGTGTGTCTGGCGGCGGTGCAAACATTTTCCGCGGACACGACAACGTCCAGGGTGCCACCGACGTGGGTCCAAACCCGGATTCATTGCCCGGTTACTACGGCGTTGCAGAAGGCTCCTGGAAGCACTGGTGCCGAGTTTGGGGTGTGGATTACGAATGGATCAAGAGTCGCTATGCCGAAGGCATGTCAACCAAAGCGGGTATGACAGTGTCACGTTGGGTTGATGGTGTACTTGAAAACCCGGAACTAATCGACCAGAAAGCCGGTAACTTGCGTGGCCTGTTCTTCTGGGGCCATGCACCCAACTCTCAAACCCGTGGTTTGGACATGAAGAAAGCCATGGACAAGCTTGACCTGCTAGTGGTGATTGATCCCTATCCTTCAGCCACTGCCTCAATGGCGGCAATGCCAGGTGACCCCGCAGGTTTGAATCCAAACCGCGAGGTGTACCTGTTGCCTGCGGCAACTCAGTTCGAGTGTTCCGGCTCTTGCACTGCTTCCAACCGTTCGCTGCAGTGGCGTGAAAAAGTGATCGAACCCATGTTCGATAGCCGCACCGACCACATGATCATGTATCAGCTGGCTGAGAAGCTGGGCTTTGCAGACGAATTCAGCCGCTCACATACCTTGGTTAAAGGCAAGGGCGGCATGATGGAACCAGAAATGGAATCCGTCTTGAAGGAAATCAACAAAGGCACCTGGACCATCGGTTACACCGGTCAAAGCCCAGAGCGCTTGAAGCTGCACATGAAGAACATGCACACCTTCAACGTTCGTACATTGAAAGCTGAAGGCGGTCCTTGTGATGGTGACTACTTCGGTTTGCCATGGCCTTGCTACGGCACAGCCGATATAAAGCACCCTGGCTCGCCCAATCTGTACTCAACCGAGAAATCAGTGATGGACGGTGGTGGTAACTTCCGCGCCAACTTCGGTGTTGAGAAAGACGGTGTTAATTTGTTGGCCGAAGCTGGCTCACACCCAGTGGGTGCCGAGATTACTACTGGTCACCCTGAATTCACCGCAGACATGCTCAAACAGTTGGGCTGGTGGGACGACCTTACTGAGGCTGAGAAAGTCGAAGCCGAGGGCAAGAACTGGAAAACCGACCTTTCCGGCGGCATCCAGCGCGTAGCCATGAAGCACGGTTGCCACCCATTCGGTAACGCCAAGGCGCGCGCTGTGGTGTGGAACTTCCCGGATCCAGTGCCCAAGCACCGTGAACCGCTGTACTCGACCAAGCCAGATTTGGTGGCCAAGTACCCAACTCACGATGACAAGGCCGGCTTCTGGCGCTTGCCAACGTTGTACAAGTCAATTCAAGAGAAGAACGCCGACATCGGCAAGTCCTTCCCATTGATCATGACTTCAGGCCGACTGGTGGAATACGAAGGTGGTGGTGAAGAGACCCGGTCCAACCCATGGTTGGCTGAACTTCAGCAAAACATGTTTGTTGAAATCAACCCCAAGGCGGCGAACGACCGCGGCATCAAACACGGTGATCAGGTTCGTGTAATGACGCCAACCGGCGCGAAGATTCAGGTACAAGCCTTGGTCACTCGTCGTGTTGGTGAAGATACAGTCTTCTTGCCATTCCATTTCTCTGGGCATTGGGAAGGCAAAGACCTTCTTCAGTATTACCCAGAAGGTGCGGCACCTGTTGTACGTGGTGAAGCAGTGAACACTGCAACTACTTACGGCTATGACAGCGTGACGATGATGCAGGAAACGAAGACCACCGTATGCCAGATTGAAAAGCTGGTTTAAGCACTAATGCAAAGGAGATAAGAAAATGGCACGTATGAAGTTTCTATGTGATGCCGAGCGTTGCATTGAGTGCAATGGCTGCGTCACCGCATGTAAAAACGAGCACGAGGTAGAGTGGGGTATTAACCGCCGCCGCGTGGTAACCATCAACGACGGCGAACCCGGAGAGCGTTCAATTTCCGTGGCCTGTATGCACTGTTCAGACGCGCCTTGCCAGGCCGTTTGTCCCGTGAACTGCTTCTACAAAACCGATGAAGGTGTTGTATTGCACGACAAGGACTTGTGTATCGGTTGCGGTTACTGCTTCTACGCTTGTCCTTTCGGCGCACCACAATTCCCGCAGGAAGGTGCATTTGGTCAGCGTGGCAAGATGGACAAGTGCACATTCTGTGCCGGTGGTCCAGAAGAAGACGCTTCTGAAGCCGAGTTTGAGAAGTATGGTCGCAACCGTTTGGCCGAGGGCAAATTGCCTCTGTGCGCCGAAATGTGTTCAACCAAGGCATTGTTGGCTGGTGACGGCGACGTAGTGTCCGACATCTTCCGCAATCGCGTGGTTGTTCGCGGCAAGGGTGCCGAAGTGTGGGGCTGGAGTTCAGCCTATGGTCAACCTGCCAAGGAGGGCGCGTAATATGGCGCTTCGCGGCAAGTTGATTCTTTCCGGGGCCTTCGCGGGCCTCATTTTGGCCACTGGCTGTTCACCCCTGGAAGACGCCAACAACGGCAAGGGGTATGCAGGCAAGGCTGACACTCCTGCATTTGAAACGGGCGGCGGTCAGTACACCGCTGGCGGTTTCAAAGCAGGTGACAAGGAAAGCTGGGAAGAAACCCTGAACGTCCGAGCCAAAGCCCAGAACGAATATGTTCGTACTGGCGATTCGGCAAAGGCCCAATAAGGAGAAGTCGATCATGACACATTCAACCATTCGGGCTGCCGCGCAGCCAGGCTTGGGCAAGGCTTTGTTGGCCTTGTTCACCGCCCTGGTTTTTGCGGTGTGCTCACTTTGGTCAATGGGGGCCATGGCGCAAGATGCTTCTGAACGCTCACAAGCGCAAGTTCAAAAGCAACAAACGCAACCCCTCAACAATTCGCCAGTTTGGGAAGGCGTTGCGTCTGGTGAATCGTTCACCACCGTAACCAAAGGCCGTGAAACTGGTGTGTTGATCAACAAAAGCGGTGAAACTTGGCGCCAAATGCGCAATGACTGGATTTCCTACTATGGCGGCTGGGCCGTTGCGTTGGTATTTCTGGTAATTGTGGGTGCTCACTTGGTGAAGGGCCCTGTAAAGTTGCCCGAGCCACGCACCGGCAAGTTGATTGAGCGTTTTACTTCCGCAGAGCGTGTGGCCCACTGGACCATGGCATTTAGTTTTGTGGCGTTGGCGCTTACCGGTTTGTTGTTGATGTTTGGCAAGTATGTGCTGGCTCCATGGATGGGTTTAACGCTCAACTCATGGCTTGCGTCAATCAGCATCGTGATTCACAACTTTGTGGGTCCGTTGTTTGCAGTCAGTATCATTGTGTTTTTCATCATGTACGTGAAAGACAATCTGCCAGAGAAAAACGACATTGAATGGCTCAAGAAGGGTGGTGGTCTGTTTGGACATGCGCCAGCCGGTCGCTTCAATATGGGCGAGAAAATCTGGTTCTGGGGTGGCGTTACGGTGCTTGGTATCGTAGTGTCTGCAACTGGGCTTATCCTCGATTTTCCGAACTTTGACCAAGACCGCTTGCTCATGCAACAGTCACATGTAATTCATGCCAGTGCTGCGCTTTTGTTCATCATCATGTCCATGGGCCATATTTACATTGGTTCGATTGGTATGGAAGGTGCACTTGAGGCAATGCGTGACGGCTATGTGGATGAAACATGGGCCAAAGCTCACCACGATGCTTGGTACGATGACATCAAAGCTGGCAAAATTTCGCCAGTACGCTCCAAAGAAGGTGCAACAGCCATGGGTTCTCAAGTAATGGCCCGATAAAAGGCGCCATCACACTTGAAGAAAACTTAGGCAAAATATAACCCACTCAGCGATGAGTGGGTTTTTTTATGGCTCAACAAAAAGCCCAATGAAAGAATAACTTTCATTGGGCTTTTGTTAATGCTTAGTTGAGCTGCAGGCTGCTAACTACCTGTATTCAACCACTTCTATTGAACCGGTGTAGCGTCAATTCAGTGGCTGAGGGATATAGTTTCCTGCTGCTTTATTTGCCTTCTTAGTTTGAACCGCTTCTGAATTCAGGTTTGGTTTCAACCAAAACAAGGTTTTCTGTCGCAATTTGAACAACTGGTTTGCGTTCACGAGGAACACGCACTGGTTTAGGTACCGCCGCCAAACTGGATTGAACCACAGACCATTTTTCATGGTCGGTTTCTACCCACAACATACCTGCACTACTCAACATTTGTTCCAGTTCAGCCTTATTCAGCTTTGCAGCCTGCTTGGCAGGTTGTTCAGCTTCAGCAGCCTCCACTGTGTCAACAACAAGGGGTGCTGCTTCCACGGTGGTTTCTACTGCCGCTTCAACAGGCGCTTCTATGGTTTCTGCCACAGGTGCTGAGCTCGTCTCTTGAACTTGGGTTACTGCCGCAATCACCGACTGTACTGCCTGCACTTCCGCGACAGCAACGTTGGATTCATCGGGATTGTTTTCGGTGGAGCCCATTTGAGTAGGCTCTGCAGGCAAGCCCATTTCAGAGACATTCATGCCAGTGGCTGCAATCGGCTGTTCAGTACTTTCCTCGGAAACTTCATTTGGCTTGTCTGCCGAAGTTTCTGAATACTGTTGTCCAGTTTCAGCATTGTCACGTGCAGCACCATCACGATTGCCACCACGACCGCGGCGACGGCGACGGCGACGTGGCTCATCGCCACCCGCTTCTTCGTCACTGCCATACGACATGGTTTCAGCAATCTTGTTGGCGAGGTCTTCATCATCTGCTGCGTCAGCGGCCTGGAAGGTGTCTTCCGATTGCATCGCAGCCTGGTCAACAGCTGCACCAGCTTCACCTTCACCGGCACCACGGCCTCCGCGACCACGACGGCGACGGCGGCGACCGCCATTACGTTCGCTTTGTTCAGCGGAAGTTTCGGCAGCATCGGCGGCAACGGCTTCTACTGCGGCCAAAGGTTTCACTTCCAGTACTTCGGCGCCCGCTGCACGATCATCACGTGGTTTGCCTCGGCCACCACGATTTTGTTGACCAGAACGTGTTTGTTGGGCGTCGGCGGCTTTTGTCTCGTCGCCAGTTGATGCGCCAGTGGCCTCATCTTCGCGACCACGGCCACCGCGTCGGCGATTTCTACCTCCGCGACCATTGCGTTGATCGTTGCGATCACCTTGCGAACGGTTCTGCCCACGGCCACCACGGTCATTGGGCTTTTGTTCGATAACCACTGCTGGTGCTTCCGCTGTGGTGTCTCGCTTGAACCAGCTGATGATTCGCTGAATCAATGAAGGGCCTGCAGGTATAGCTGCCGCAACAGCCAATTCGGTTTTGGGCTTGCGCTCCTGATGGGGAGGCGCAGGCTGGGTCGGAATAACGCCTTTGATCACCGCTTCCTGACGTTTTACCGCTTCACCTTCCGTTTTTTTATCGTAATAGCTTTGCTCGTCTTTCGATGTGGCTAGTTCGAAACTTTGGCGCGGGTCTTCCAGGCGTTCATCGTCATGGCGCAGGCGAGTAATTTCGTAATGCGGCGTTTCCAAATTTTTGTTTGGAATCAGAAGCACATTGACCTTCAGGCGTGCCTCCAGTTTGTAAATCTCTGAACGTTTCTCGTTCAGCAGGAATGTAGCCACATCCACCGGAACCTGCACATGCACGCTTGCAGTGCCTTCCTTCATGGCCTCTTCTTGCAGAATACGCAGCACATGCAAGGCAGTGCTTTCCGTGTCGCGAATTACACCAGTGCCATTGCAGCGTGGACAAGTGGTATGTGAACCTTCATTCAGCGCGGGACGAATACGCTGACGGCTCAGTTCCATCAGGCCAAATCGGCTGATTTTGCCCATTTGTACGCGTGCACGGTCAAAGTGAAGGCTGTCTTTAACCCGATTTTCCACTTCCTTCTGGTTGCTGGCTTTCTCCATGTCGATAAAGTCGATCACGATCAAGCCGCCCAGGTCACGCAGGCGCAACTGTCGGGCCACTTCTTCAGCAGCTTCCAGGTTGGTGCGCAAGGCGGTGTCTTCAATGTCAGTGCCGCGTGTTGAGCGAGCCGAGTTTACGTCGATCGACACCAGTGCTTCAGTGTGGTCGATCACAATCGCACCACCCGAGGGCAGGGGAACCATACGGCTGTAGGCGGTTTCAATTTGGTGTTCAATCTGGAAACGGCTGAACAACGGAATGTCGTCGCGGTAGCGTTTCACCAAATTCATCATGTCAGGCATCACATGCTGCATGAATTGTTTGGCTTGATCGTAAATTTCATCAGTATCAATGAGTACTTCACCGATATCCGGGCTGAAGTAATCGCGGATGGCTCGAATCACCAAGCTGCTTTCCTGGTAAATCAGGAATGCGCCATTGGCTGATTTGCCCGCACCATCAATCGCAGTCCACAGCTGCAACAGATAGTTCAGGTCCCACTGCAGTTCTTCAACTGAGCGCCCAATACCCGCGGTACGGGCAATGATGCTCATGCCCTTTGGGTACTCAAGCTTGTCGAGTGCTTCTCGCAATTCCTGGCGCTCTTCGCCTTCAATACGACGCGAAACACCGCCGCCTCGAGGGTTGTTGGGCATCAGCACCAAATAACGGCCTGCCAGCGAAATGAAGGTGGTCAGGGCAGCGCCCTTGTTGCCACGTTCTTCTTTTTCAACTTGAACAAACAGTTCCTGACCTTCTTTGACGACGTCTTGAATGCGGGCTTTGCCGGCTTCAACGCCTTCCTTGAAATACTGACGGGAAATTTCCTTGAATGGCAGAAAACCGTGTCGGTCCTCACCATAGTTGACGAAACAAGCTTCAAGACTAGGTTCTACGCGGGTAATAATGCCCTTGTAAATGTTGCTTTTCCGTTGTTCACGGCCCGCTGTTTCAATGTCAATGTCGATGAGTTTCTGGCCGTCGACAATTGCGACCCGCAACTCTTCTGAATGAGTTGCGTTAAATAACATGCGCTTCATGCACACTCCAATGGCACCGCAGTGCGAAAAGAGATGCTGAAAAAGCGGAAGGAACAAAGAGATGCAAAAACGAATACAACAAAGCGCCGCTCGGCTTTAACCAAGAGCGGCGATTAAACTAAGGCATTGATATTTAATAATAAATATTGGTTCAAATTTCACCTGCGTAAGGTGGGCCTGCGTCGTTTTTGTTAGTACCCAGCGCTTCTTGTGCGCGCTGGTGCGTAAAATTCTTTGTTTCCAGCTTAAGGCGGGCATTCAGCCGCGCGCCTCTTTTTCAGCCATCATTGCCACCATCCAGGGTAGGCGGCACACCCACTAAATAAAATCGCGGTGGGGCGTATCCAGAAGTGATTTCGGACGCTTCCCAAGCGATAATCCGATTATATGCTGAACCCGCCCAATTGGTAAAACAAAGAATTGAAAACACAGGAAAAACCCAATCCCGACAGGGCTGTTTTGCTCGAAATTGACGAAAAACATCAAGACCAGCGATTGGACAACTTTTTGTGCAACGTGTGCAAAGGTGTGCCCAAAAGCCATGTGTTTAGAATTATTCGGTCCGGGGAAGTTCGCATTAACCGAAAGCGCGCTGAAGCAAAAACCAAGCTGTGTGTTGGTGATGTGGTGCGCGTACCGCCAATTAAGGTTGTTGAAAAACAAAATCTTGATTCACTTTCTTTAAGTGCTGGTTTAAATAAAACTCAGCTTTTAAAAGCTGCTGCTGACCTACCGATACTGTTTGAAGACGAGCATCTGTTGGTGGTGAACAAGCCGTCTGGCATGGCGGTTCATGGCGGCTCGGGTTCAAGTTTTGGATTAATTGAATGTATTCGTGCACTTAGGGCGGAAACTCATCAAGATTTGGAGCTTGTTCACCGAATTGATCGCGAAACTTCCGGAATATTGATTATTTCCAAAAAACGCAGTGCACTCAGAAAGTTACAAGAACAACTTAGAGCCAGGTCCTGGAAAAAATACTACAAAACCTTGGTGTTGGGTCATTGGCCAGAAGCTCTCCGGCAAGTCGATCTTCCATTGTTGAAAACACAGTCGGGCGAGAAAGAGGCCAGGGTTTTTGTGGATGAATCTGGTGATAAAGCCTGCACAAAGTTTAAGGTAATTCAGTGTTATAAATCATCTTATTCAAGCTTTACCTTAATTCAGGCTCAAATTTTGACCGGTCGAACTCACCAAATCAGAGTGCACACCAGTGCCAACAAGTTTCCAATTGCTGGCGACGATCGCTATGGCAATTTTGAAATGAACAAGCAGCTGGCCAGGCAGGGCTTGAAACGCATGTTTTTGCATGCAGCTCGCTTGCAACTTGTTCATCCCGCCACAAATGAAACTATAGTACTGGAGGCGCCTCTGGCTCCAGAATTAGATGGCTTTTTAAAATCGTTACAGGCAGTACAAAGCAGATGACCTACAAAATGGTGGTGTTTGACTGGGATGGCACCATACTCGACTCAACCGGTGCAATTACCCGTTCCATTCAGCGAGCCTGTCTTGATGCAGGGTTGCCCGACCCTGGCGAAGAAATTGCCTCTTATGTGATCGGGCTAGGCTTGAGCGACGCCTTGCGTCATGCCGCCCCTGGGGCCAACGAGGCCCAGATCGCCTTACTGGTTGAAAGTTATCGCAAGCATTATCTCAGTAAAGATCACGAGCTGGAGCTGTTTACCGGCGCCGTCCCCCTTCTGAAAGAACTGAATGAAATGGGGGTTATCTGCACTGTAGCCACCGGCAAAAGCAGGCAGGGCCTGAACCGTGCCATGGCCAATTCCGATACGGCCCGTTACTTTATGAGCTCGCGATGTGCCGACGAATGCCACAGTAAACCTCACCCCCAGATGATTCTGGAGTTGATGGAAGAATTCGACACAGACCCGGCTCACGTGGTCATGATCGGCGATACCACACACGATTTGAATATGGCCAATGCGGCTGGTGTGCATGCGCTTTCCGTTCAAACCGGGGCACATCCCCCCAAACTTTTGAACCAGGTGCCTCATTTGCAGTCTTTTCGTTCTATCAATGAATTGGCCCCATGGCTAATTCAAACCATCTCATCACGCTAATTTACTATGCAGCAAATTCAAGTATGTCAATCAAGTGATCTTGAAGAGGGCGGTACGGGTTACCGCTTCAGGGTGCTGTACAACAGCGAGGAAACCACCGCATTCATCGTGCGGGTTGATGACGAAGTCAGGTGTTTTTTGAATCGCTGTTCGCATGTGCCTGTTGAGCTTGACTGGAACTATGGCGAGTTTCTCGATGATTCGGGTCGAATTGTAGTCTGTGCAACGCACGGGGCCAGTTACGATGCCACCAATGGCAATTGCTTGGGCGGTCCATGCGACGGTAACCCGTTGGTGCGATTGAATGTCGAAGAAAAAGACGGTGCAGTGTACTGGACCCCGACCGACTTGATTACAGTACCAGCCGATGGTATCGAGGACTGAATATGAGTGATGAAAACAATCAATGGGAGCGCAAGCTCCTTGAAAAACTGGCCTCTGAAGCGCTGGTTGAGCAACGAAGAAAGCGTCGCTGGGGTATTTTTTTCAAGTTGATCGGTTTGGTGTACGTGGGCATTTTGATTGCCTCTGTATTGGGGCTTACAGCCACTCCCAGTCTTGAGGTCAGCCGCCATACCGCTTTGGTGGATCTCGATGGCGTCATCGCCAGCGATAGCCTGGCCAGCGCCGACCGAATCAACTCCAGCCTTCGCACAGCATTTGAAAGTGAAGGTTCAGTTGGCGTCATTCTTCGCATCAATAGCCCGGGTGGGAGTCCCGTTCAGGCAGGCCTGATCAACGATGAAATCAAGCGCCTGCGCGCTAAATATCCGGAAAAGCCTTTTTATGCGGTGGTGGAAGAGGTGTGTGCATCCGGTGGGTACTATGTTGCCGCGGCAGCCGATAAAATTTACGTCGACAAGGCCAGCTTGGTTGGTTCTATCGGTGTGGTGATGAACGGTTTCGGCTTCACAGGGACCATGGAAAAACTCGGTGTCGAACGCCGTTTGATTACCGCAGGTGAAAACAAGGGTTTCCTGGATCCCTTCAGTGAAGCAGACCCTTACCAGACTGAGTTTGCAAAGCAAATGGCAGAGGAAATTCATCAGCAATTTATTCAGGTCGTGAAAGAAGGCCGGGGTGAAAAACTGGCCCAAAACCCTGAGTTATTCAGTGGTTTGGTCTGGACTGGCGCCAAGAGTGTCGAACTGGGCTTGGCCGATGAGCTGGGTTCAATCGACACTGTCGCGCGTGATGTGTTGAAGGCGGAGGATATTCTGGACTACACCGAGCAGGATTCGTTTGCAGAGCGTTTTGCTGAGCGAGTAGGCGTGGTGTTTGGCCAAGGTGTTCGCAGTGTATTTCCAGAGTTTGGTGCACGCCAAACCCTGGGTTTTCAATAATTCGGTTTTAAACAGCTCAGGCTGACAGCCACAAAAACAGGCAAGGTGACTTGCCTGGGCTGGGCACTCTCTTTTTCCAGTGTCCCACCGTCTTCGTGTGGATTTGTTGCTCGTCGCCAGTCAAATCCCAGCCTATACATAGCAATGTCGAGTCTGAAAGTTGTTTCAGCAGCGCGTCTATCAGTTTTTCGTTTCTGAAAGGCGTTTCAATGACGATTTGAGTGCACTGTTGGGTCTTCGACTCCCGTTCGCTTTGCTTGATCCACGCATCGCGCTGCCCGGGGTCAAGGGGGGGATATCCGTAAAAGCGGAAGTTTTGACCATTCAAGCCGCTTGCCATCAATGCCAACAAAATAGAGCTTGGCCCAACCAAAGGATGGACTGGGCATTCCAGTCGATGCGCCAACGCAACAATTTCTGCTCCGGGGTCGGCCACGCCAGGGCAGCCTGCGTCACTCATCACCGCGATGGGGTCTCCAGCCTTGCATCGCTGAATAACATCATGGCGTTGCTGTGGATTCAATTGCGCAATTTCAAGTATTTGAAGGTCTCGAATGGCTACTGGCATATTGAATAGTCCCAGCGCAGCCCTGGCTGGTTTTGCGTTTTCCACCAACCAGGTGTTGCATTGCCGCACCAATGCCAGATCTGCCTCTAGCAAAGGCTGTTTTGGTGTTTTCTGGCTTAGTGGGCTTGGGACTAAATAAAGCATGTCAGGGTAGGGTCAGTTCGAATTGTCGAAGCGCGTTTGCCACTTCGATCAGGGGTAGTCCTATCAGCGCCGTCGGGTCACTCGATTCGATCCTTTTGAGTAGCGAAATGCCCAATCCTTCGCTTTTTGCAGAACCTGCGCAGTCGTAGGGCTCCTCCGCAATTAAATAACGTTCAATTTCAGCCGCGTTCAACGCCCGAAACTCCACAGAGGTGGGTACCGTAAATTCAATGGATTGAGACGTTTCCTTGCAGCAAATACAAACCGCGGTGTGGAACACAATTGTTTTTCCACTCATGCTGCGTAACTGTGCCCGAGCCCTGTCATGGGTGCCTGGCTTGCTAATCGCCACGCCATCCACGTCTGCCACCTGGTCTGATCCAATGACAATGGCGGCGGGGTGTTCGGCGGCAACTGCCATGGCTTTTTCCCTGGCCAGACGTTGGCAAGTATCCAGCGGAGATTCATTGGGTTCAGGTGATTCGTCAATTTGCGGCGATTCGCACCTGAAGTTGATTTGCAGGCGGGTCAGCAACTCGCGGCGGTACTTGGAACTGGAAGCTAGATACAGTGAACGGGTCATTTGAATAGCGCGCTGGCTTTGACAGATTACGTTAGGCAGAGTATTATCGCGCGTTTCCTGCTTTTCTTATCGGCATGCGCCAAAAAGGCCCATTAAAACAGTTTGATGAATTCGACGCGTGGTCGTTTTCTCGCTTGGGTGAAAGCATCCGCAGTGAAGATGTAAAGTTTGATTTCCCAAGATTGGCGAGCGATGAGAACATTCTGACCAGTCATGTCGAAAGTTGGGAAGTGTCCGGGCGAATCAACGCCAAGTCTGAAAGCGTTATCCGGTTCAAAGGCCGGTTTACCGCAGAGCTTTCTTGTGTAGTGTGTGATTCAGGTGTGCAGCACGCCATCGACTTTGATCGTCATTTGATTTTAATGACTTCCGAAGCTCAAGCTGATGGCTACGATGAAGACACACTAGATGAAGACACCGACGTTGTTGCATGCCCGGGTGCGATAAACTTGCGAGATTGGCTGGAAGACGAAATTTTGTTGGCATGCCCCATGTTCCCCAAGCATGACGCCTGCGCTGAAGAAGCGGGGCGAAGCTGGCGAGAAGAGGGTGCCGACCTTGAAGATACTGACGACCATCAGGATGACACTGCTGATGGCCCAACACAGGAAGTACAGCGTCCTTTTGCCAACCTGAGCGATTTGCTCAAGGGCAGCAAGAAGTAACACTTTTATACATGGAGCTTTAAAATGGCCGTTCAACAGAACAAAAAATCACCTTCGAAGCGTGGCATGCACCGCTCACACCAGAACCTGACAGCGCCAACCTTGTCCGCTGATTCTTCTTCCGGTGAAACACACCTGCGTCACCACATCAGCCCCAACGGCATGTACCGTGGCAAGAAAGTAGTAAAAACCAAAGCCGACGAGTAATTATTTACAAATCAAAAAGGCAACTGCAGTCATGTTGCCATGAAAACCAAAAGGTCTAAGAACGGATGGTTCGCATAGCGATTGATTGCATGGGTGGAGACCACGGTTTATCGGTCACCATCCCGGCCTGTTTGCGCTTTCTCAAGCAGCACCCCGATGTTCAGCTAGTGCTCGTCGGAAAGCAGGCTGAAATTGAAGCAGCTTTGGCCAAGAAAAAAGCGTTGGAGCATCCCCAAATCACCATTCGTCACGCCAGTGAAGTGGTTGAAATGGACGAGCCGCCAGCGCAAGCCTTGCGCAATAAAAAAGACTCATCCATTCGAGTGTGTGCCAACCTGGTGAAAGACGGGTTGGCGTCTGCGTTCGTCAGTGCGGGCAATACCGGAGCACTGATGGCTATTTCCCGTTTCGTGCTCAAAACCCTCGACAGTATCGATCGCCCGGCAATTGCATCGGCCTTGCCCAATATGAAAGGCAAAGGCACCCTGATGCTCGACCTTGGTGCTAATGTGGATTGTGAGCCGGCCCACCTGTTCCAGTTTGCGGTCATGGGATCGGCGTTCGTAAAAGGCACCGAGGGAATTGAAAAACCCACGGTGGGTTTGCTGAACATTGGTGAGGAAGTCATCAAGGGCAATGATGTAGTCAAAAAAGCTTCTGAGTTGTTGCGCGCGAGCGAGCTAAACTTCTATGGCAACGTGGAAGGAAATGATATTTACAAAGGCACCACCGACGTAGTGGTGTGTGATGGTTTTGTGGGCAATGTAGCCCTGAAAACCTCTGAGGGCCTGGCTCAAATGCTGGGTGACATTATCAAGACAGAGTTCAAGAGAGGCCTTTGGCCCAAAGTTGCTGCTGTTTTTGCAGCACCAGTGTTGCTTCGATTCAAAAAAAGGGTGGACCACCGCCGCTACAACGGAGCAGCGTTGCTTGGGCTTAAAGGGATTGTGATCAAAAGCCACGGCTCGGCAGACGCCTATGCCTTCTTCTATGCGATCAAGCGTGCTTACGATGCAGCAAACGGCAATTTGCTGGACAGTATCAGGCTCACCATGTCGCACTACGTGCCATTGGCCGCTCCGGCGTCTAACAGCACGCAAGAAGCTGCAGCGCTACCACCCGAGGCAAAACCAGACCAAGTGATTTGATGTCTCAATACAGTGCAATCCTTGGCACCGGCGCAAGCCTGCCAAGGCGTGCGGTTTCAAACCAAGAGTTGACCGAGTTTCTTGCCAACAAAGGCGTGGAAACCAGTGCAGAATGGATTGAAACGCGCACCGGAATCAAGCAAAGATACCTTTGCGAAGCCGATGAAACCAACTGTCAAATGGCCAGTAAGGCCGCTTTGCAAGCCTTGAATGCTGCAGGGGTGTTTCCCGATCAGGTTGACTTGATCGTTTTGGCGACCTCAACTCCCGACCAGGTTTTCCCATCTACCGCGTGTGCAGTTCAAGCTGAAATTGGCGCTAAAAAAGCAATGGCTTTTGATATTCAAGCCGTTTGCAGCGGCTTTGTCTATGCGCTGACTGTCGCTGATTCCATGATTCGTTCTGGTCAGGTCAGGAATGCGTTGGTTATTGGTTCTGAGGTATTTAGCCGCCTGATGGATTGGAGTGACCGCACCACTTGTGTGCTGTTTGGAGATGGTGCTGGTGCTGTATTTTTACAAGCCAGTGACGAGCCGGGTATTTTGGGCTGCAAGTTGCACTCCGACGGCACTCTGGGCTGTATTTTGAACACCACTGGTCGCATCGACGGCGGGAAAATTGTGGGTGATCCTTTTTTGCGCATGGATGGGCAAGCGGTGTTTCGTCAGGCTGTGTCGGTGTTGGGCAGCAATGCGCTTGAGTTGTTTGAAAGCCTGAATTTCAAGCTTGAAGACCTGGATTTCTTGGTGCCACATCAAGCCAATGTTCGAATTTTGCATTCGGTTGCCAAAAAACTGAAGCTTCCTGAAGAAAGGGTAGTGATCACAGTTGGCATGCATGGCAACACGTCGGCGGCGTCTGTTCCCTTGGCTTTGAACCACGCCGTAGAGCAAAAACAAATTAAAAAAGGCGATAACGTGTTGTTACAAGGTGTCGGGGGCGGTTTTACGTGGGGCAGTGTGCTCGTTCGCATGTAAAATAGCGCAAATTGCAAATTAGATGAATTCCTC